>Ga0209829_10003083_pt1 | contig 12302 bp, 13 predicted proteins | sample C_140205_EF_Meta_FD_187311 | JGI IMG/M metagenome (GOLD analysis project Ga0209829, IMG submission 187311) | Freshwater microbial communities from Lake Croche, Canada to study carbon cycling - C_140205_EF_MetaG (SPAdes) (version 2) | ecosystem: Environmental > Aquatic > Freshwater > Lake...
AAGGAGTCCTTGCGCGAACCGCCTTCGGGTTGAGGCGCTTTCAAACCGGGCTTGCCGGGGTTGGCTGCGTTGTACGAAGCCCTCCCCTTGGCGTTCAAACCGCCCTTCGGATTCTTTCCTTCTGCTCTTTGCCATGCCGGGGACTTAGCCATTGTTACCTCTACGCTGCTGTACTCAGTGTACGTTCTGCTGCAAGCATTGACGGGTACAAAACATCATTTCCAAAGTCACTCTTAAACTCATGAATACCCATGTGGCCCAGCTTGATTGTAGGGTCAAGCCAAATATCCAAGCCCTGCTCCCGCGCACGGTCACAAAACAGGAAGTCTTCGCCAATGTAGCCTTCAGGAGTGCATTTGAAATCGAAGTAGCTGTACATATGCTCATCCGAATTAATATCCTTGTGCTTCCACTCCGGGTGAGCGTCCTTCAGTACATCAAATACCCGACGCTGAATCATCATGAAACCCGTAGCTACACGGTAAGCCCTAACCAAACCGGCTTCGTCCATTGTCACTTTGCCTTGAGGCCCATTTACGCCGTTTCCACCATCCAAGGACACGATGTAAACTTTCCCTTCTTTACGAGCTTCATAGGCACCGGCAACGATAGCTTTTTCCTGATTCCAGCACATCAACCGGATAACGTCATCAGCATCAAACGTCATATCTGCATCAATGAACATCAGGTGGTCACTATCAGACTTCATAAATTGATGGGCAATAACATTTCGTGCGCGAGATACAACAGAACACCCACAGAGGCTATTAACCTCTATGTTAATCCCGTGTTGCATCAGCTTCTGCCCAAGCTGCATTAATGATACCGCCATCTTCACGCCTACTTTATGGTCGTAAGCAGGAAGACCAATCATCAATTTTTTGCCAGCAAGATCAAAACCTTTTTTAAGCTGCACGATATTATCCATAGAAGACAGTAAATCCAGTTTGGTTGGTCATCTGTATATAGATGCTGTTCTCAACAATAATACCCGCGTTTGGAATCAACATCGACCCATTTTGTGGAGTACCTGAAGTTGTCAATCCTGCGGTATCAAACGACATTGCCCAACGACCCGTAGCTGTGTACGTACAAGCCGTACTAGCGGCAATTGTTCCGCTATTAATATCAGTAAGGGTAAACGTATTGGCATCAGTGACCGTAATCACATAGTTACCGTTGGTAGCCGACACACCCGTTGCCGTAGCAAAAGTAATACCAATAACTTGCCCTGTTTTTAGGCCGTGTGTAGTACTAATAACAGTTACCGTAGTGGTTGAACGAGCATAAGTTCCCGAAGTGACAGGGGCACCAATCGTGTCAAAGATATTGACCGTACCAGCGGTGGCAGAGGCAACGTAGACAAAGCCCTTAATACGGTTACGACCAAGAACAGCAAAACCTGTGTTGTTTAGGTGCGCTGATTTTACGCTAACAAACATAGCATTTCTCCTAAAGGTTTAACAAAGGGGCCGAAGCCCCTTTAAGATCAGGAGAACGGCGTAGCCACAGAACCAGAACCGATCAAAACGCCATTAACAGACCAGAGGTTAGCAGCCAGCGGAATCAAGGTAATGAAGCTACCCCGTGCCGCGCCACCAGTAGTAGTCGCATTAAGCGTAATGATAGTTCCCGTAACCGAGGCAAAACCCATCGTAGTCGTGCCGCTAACGATCAACTCACCAACCAACTTATCCGAGCCACCGCAAGTCACGGTCTGAGCAGTAGCGCCAGCCGAGATCACGTTAAAGAACAGACGATACTCAACGCCAAGGTTGTTCGTACTGTTGGGGTCTGCACCGGGGCCAGACGATGCCGGGTATGCAGTAGTAACAATGGTCGGCAGCGTAATCGCGCAGGTTGCAGGAACCAAGCAGATAATGCCGCCGTGAGTGGCTGGGCTAAGGGTAGCCGTAGCGCCAAGCGTAAGAATGTTGTTTGGGCCTTGGTTATACATACCACCAAGCGAACGGACGGGGCCGTCGAAAGTCGAAATTGCCATTTAAAACTCCTGTGTGTTAGCACATCCGCATAAAGTCTCTAACAAGTCTGCTGGGGCAGTCGTTATGCGTAGTATATTCCCAGTCCAATTTGTATCATACACCAAATTATGCGTCAACTAGCTTATTTGATGAACCGAGATATAGAGACTTAGTAACAGGTAAACAATTTGCAAGTTTTCGAATTTGGTTACGATACAGGTAATGTTTTTACCCGCGCCAAAACAATAAAAAAGGGCACCCGAAGGTGCCCTTAGTCTATCTAAGTGTAGCTAAGTGCTTGATTCTTAGGTAGAACCGCTCGAACCGAAGATACCGAGAGGGTCACTCCAACCGAATGAATATCTTTCGCGGCTCTTGTAGCGCACATTGCCCGTGTCGAAATCACCATCCATTGAGTTAGCCAGCGGGGTACGAACAAAATGCTTCAGGCCGTTAGGCACATCCGTCATAATGAAAAACCCGTTGGTGTCCGTCAAAAAGTGGTTAACACGATAACCCTGCGGAATAGAACCCATCGACTTCAATGCGTTCACATCGTTGTTGTTCGTACCAACACGCAGTTCCGTTTCCAGAAGGCGGGTAGCCACAAACATCAGGTTCGGCGGGACAATCAGCTTAACTGGCTTGGCAGCAATCAGCAGACCACGCTCATCAGTCCAACCGGCGATCTGAATAACGGCGGCTTCCAAAGAAGTCTCGTTCAGGTCAGCTTGGGTGGTAAACGTGTTGCTGTTGGTGCCGCCAGAAACCAGCGGGTGGGCCGTACTACACAGAACCACACCGTCACCGCCGGTATAACCAGAAGTAAATGCGTTGTTCAGAATAGCAGCACCCTTAACCTGCTTGGTGTAAGCCATAGCACGGGCCAGCGACTTGGTATAGCGCGACGAAAGGCTGTCGTACAAGTTATCCTCAATCGCTTCTTCAGTGACTGAGAAACCAAGTGCAATGGTTTCGTGCTGGTAACGAGCCGTCCATGCTTCCTGTGCGTTGTCGTAGGCAATAGCATTACCTTCGTTTTTCACAGGGGCAGCGGAAAAGCCCGACAGCTTGGTTTCTTCCTCGAACGAACGCTCCGAGCTTTCAGTTTCGAAAATCTCTTTGTGTTCTTCGCCGTACTTGTTGTATTCCAGACCAAACAAAGCATTAAGTCCGGGGAGCAGTTCTTTGAGTAGTTGTGCGCGTGAAATAGCCATTATTTATCTCCTTACGCCAACGCAGTTGTGTTGCGATACAAATGAACGAATTGGTTCCAAGAAACCAAAACTTCCACGAACGAACCAGCGGCTGGCGATGTATCGGGAACAACGTCGATGATCTTGACAGGCAGCGTAGCAGAAGCCACACCAGCATTTGCAACACCTTGCGTACCGTTACCCGTAGTGGTACTACCCGTTACGGTTTGGTAAATAATAGGCACGTTGCCACCAACCAGAGCAGCACGGTTAGCTTGACTACCACCAACTCCCGGAGAAGTAGGGGACGGAGAAGCATCAGCAGCAGACTGAATAGCTACACGCATCACCAGATCAGGATCATCAGCGACGTAAGCCACGATGCCGGTAGCCGTATCAACCGTGCCAGTAGTGCCGCCCGGAAAATATTGACCAAAAACACGTTGACTCGACGAGTTAATGTAACTGCAACCCATAAAGATACCCACAACAGCAGTACCAGTATTGGTAACAGTGTTGTTGTTAATACAACCGTTGGTAGACATAATCACACAATCACCAAAATAAATAGCGGTGGCGTGACCAGAGGCAATTGCAATCTGCCGAGTTGAGCCAGCAAAAACCTGACCCCCCAGTAGATTTACAGGTCGAAACCCGTAAGCAGCCGAAACTGTCGGATAAGCCATTATTAAACTCCTAAAAAGTTATTTAGCGCCACGCCCAAACGAAGTAGAAGATTTCCGCTCATTAAAGAGAGGCATTCTAGGATCGTTGGACTTCATAAAGTTATTATCTACAGAATCCACCTGTGCTTTGCTTTGATTAGCGAACCATGCAGCACGCTCCTCCAAAACATCAGTAGGAATCTTACACAACATCAAACCACCGATTTCCACATTACCTTTGAACCGGCTATTGGGATCGTTGTGCAACATCATTTCTGGATGATCTTCAGCCTTGCAGGGCTCAAAACCTTCCCGTAGTTTCGCGGAAGTATTCGTAGGGTCAAATTGGCCCATGATTGCTGTCCGAATCCACCGAAACGTCATCCCCGGAATAGCGGCTGGTTGCGGCAGAAGTTCTTCTGGAACCCAAGAGGTTTTACGCTTCGTGGTTTCCCGGCTATCCAATTCGCGTGCAAGTTTGTTAATAGTCATATTCATGCTTCCAGTTTTTGCACTTCACGAGCATATTGCTCAGGGGTCAGGCCAAATTTCCTAGCGATAGCTACTTGGCTTGCCTTTAGCACGATTTTTTTAGACGCTGTGCTCCGCGTAGCGGGTGCAACTACTGTGGCAGGTCGTGACTCATTGCGCGAACTGGGCTTGCCGTTCCCAGACTGCGTTTGTGCTTCAAACTTCTCAGGAAATCGCTGGCGTATTTCCTTGTCGATGCTGTCAAAATATTCATCAGTACCTGCATAACCGGGGCCAAATTTGGTCGTCAGTTCTGCGTGCTTACTCATAGCAAGGCCAGTCATCAGAGTGTCCGGCCCGTACCAAGTATTCTTTTCCATCCATGCCGCAGTAGTAGGATGAAAATTTGGTTTCTGCGACTGCGGCTGTACGTGCTGTGGTATTTGTACATCATTATCTTCCTCTTGTAAAGGAAGTTTGAAATTTCTTACTTTGTCTTGTCGCAGACTAGCCTCAGTCATTTTCTGCTGGGCGTCGATAATCTGGTCAGCATCACCAGAATCATAGGCATCGCGGTACTGCCGCTTAGCTGCTTCTACTTCCATATCCGCAGCAGACTGAGCAGTGGTCGCGTACTGTTTAGCCCCTTCGCTAAGCGTGTTCTTTAGGCGTTTATTCTCGTCAAGAACTCGTTGGGCAAAGGTAACTGCTTCCTGCTGCTCACGTAGGGCTTGCTCTTTCTCCCTGCGCTCGTCATGCCAGACACGTTTCATCTGGGACATGCGTTTCTTTACTTTGTCGGAATACTCCTCAAGGTCATCATTTTCTAGGTCTGCAACAGTTTCTTGCGCCAAGGGATGACGGCCCTTATCAGCATCAGGAGTATCATCAACAACCTCAATCTCAACCTCAAAAGGCTCAGCACCTTCCGTGTCGATAACTGGATTTACACTCTCTACTTCGTCTGGAAACTTAAAGTTATCAGCCATGATTACCCCCGTGCAATGCCGCGAGGATCGTCAACAACGCCCTCAACAGTATCGTCATTAATGATGCGGAACTCGCGTCCATGAATCTTCAAGCGTGAACCAGAATTTGGACGAACCAGAATAAAATCACCTTCCTTGCACCAAGGGCCACTTGGAAACCGTGTTGCATCTCTATAACAGTCTGGCCCCAGCTTCATGACGAACAGAACAGTAGTAAGCCGTTCTTCTGCGTACATCGTCACATCGGCCTTGGCAATTCCACTATTAAAGGTGTTCTCAATCTCCGGCACCATGCACAGAATATGGAAACCCGAAGGCTCCGGCAGCTGTTTGGCTTTCTTTTCTGCTGTATCGGGGAGGGGGGTAGCGTCCACACCAATCAGGATTTCACTCATCTTCGTCAGTCTCCATGCGCTTTGCGAGGTCTTGTATGTAAATCTCTGCGGTAAGCAGACCCCGAACCTCACCGCACATTGCGCGATACTCTGCGTAATCTTTAGCCGCCCCATTAGATAGAGCGTCTATAACCTGAGTGCGCTTGGATTGGCACTGTTTGCCAAGTATTTCCAGCGTTATGTCCATTACTAGCCTTTAGGTTTAACTGGTTGTTGTGTTGTTTGACGGGTAAATTGCTCTTTTTTGTAGGCAATGTCCGTACCGATACGCACACCTTCAAGCTGCTGTTTTGCAGCAAGTTCAGCTTTATCTTTGGCTGTTTTAGCCCCAACTTGCATACCAGCGATCCGTTCTTGGGCCGCGATACGTTGTCTCTCAACTTCGATCTGATCTGCCTTAGCAGCAGCGTCAATCTTGTCTTTAGTAGCCCTGCGTTGCAGGTCTTGCTGTTTAATTTGCAGTTCTTGTTGTTGCAGTTGAATCAACGGGTCTTGTGCAGACTGCTGGTTCTTCTGCGCAGTTGCTTCCTGCTGGTTCTGTTGCAACAACTGTTGAGCGGCGCGTGCAGCAAGCTGAGATATCTGGACTTCCATGTGTTCTGGAATACCGTCTTCTTCAATCTTTTCTGGCGATGGGAGCATGGTTCCCATACGTTGCTCCATCTGCTTGCGGTACTCGTACCCAATGTGCTCGTTAATGTGCGCTGACATAGCCGCCATAATTGCCTGTGCCATAGGAGACTGACTCACAATCTGCTGAATCTTAGGGTCTTTCATTGCTGACATATGCACTTGGATATGGGCCTGATGATCCTGATACAGAAACGCTTTAACCGGCTTCATAGCCAAGACGTTCATATTCTCTGTAATCGGATCGGACGGCTTCTTATCCTCGTCGATGGGCACCAACTTGCTTGCGTTCTTAATACCCAGCACATCAAGCATCTGCCGGTGCAGTATTGGCAAGTTGTACAACTGGGGGGCTGTTTGAGCTAACTGCAATGCAGCTTGGTACTGCACTACTTTCTGGCTCATGGTTGCTGCGTTAGGGTCAGATACCGGGATCACATCCACCTGATCGTAGTCAGATTTCTTGATCTTGGGCGTACCTTCTTCCGGCTCGAAACTATATTCTTCTGGGGTGTAGTCCCGAATAATGCCCTTAAGCAGTTTCAGTTCCAGCTTCATCGAATAGTGGATGCGTGCCTGAACTGCCGACATAACCTTAAGTGTGCGCTCAAGAATAGCCAGAGTAGTACCAACCGGGGACTGCGATGACATGTCGGATACTTGGAGGTCAGCAGCAGAGGCGAACCTACGCCCTTCATCGACGATCTGATTCATCAACCCGACAAGCACCTGACTAGGCTCTTTGTACGGCAGCGGCATCAAGTTATCCCGCAACGCACCACTGGGAATATCCACATCCCTAAACTCACCGGGGGCAATCGGCGTGTCATCACCCTTGACCCGCATACCTCTGGTCTTAAACCCACCCGGCAAATTAGACAGCGTGCCTGCATCAACCAACTGACGCAGCAGCGAAGTACCCGACTTGGCAAACGACCCGATAAGATGGATCAGTCCGAAGTGGTAGAACCCAAAACCCGGAATATAGCCGTAATGCACCATATGGTTTCGCTTGGTATGAGTCTCGTCATCAGGTTGCCAATTGCGACGGATAGCAAGCACGGTACTCGTACCACGGTCGATGGTTACTATATAAGGAAGGCCAATACCCGTCTGGTTCCCATCCTCGTCCGTATGCTCATACCCAGCCAAGTCATAATCAACCTGCATCTCAAGAATACGATAGCGACTGTCCGACGTAGCCCGGAAGCCCATCTTCTCAGCAATCTTTTTCTCAATCTCGTCTAGGGTGTTCGTTGGGTCTGGCAAATCAACATCTAGGTAGAACCCAGCAGCTTGCAGTTTCAACAGATCGTTCTTGGTTTTGCGCATGACATGCGTAACCCGTTCAGCAGTCTGAAGATTACTGGCACCATAAGGAACAACGATATCCTCAGCAGGTACAAAGATAGACGCCTGCCGACCCAAGTTAGGGTCGTAATACACTTTCTTGAACGCATTGCCCGAAAGACCCAAGCCCCACAACATGCGCTCATGCTCAGGACGATACTCAGTCATGACCTCGGTTAGCTGGTAGTTCATATCTACCTGTACTCTAGCAGCAGCTTCTTTTTTCTCAGGCGTCTCTTTACCAATAATCTCAGTCTTTACCGGCCCCGCAGCGGGGAAGGTTTCCATAATTGTCTCGGACTGGAACTTAACCAACGCCTCGGACAACAAGGGATGAAACACACCACACGCACCGGGCCACGGCTCAGTGCGATCTTCGATCTTCATACCCAGCAATTCCAGACCATCTACGTAGGTCTGCATCCAATCTTTGCGGGAAGAAACATCATCCTCGTACTGCCCAATAAGTTCAGAAGCCAGACTCTGCAACTCACGCTCGTCCATTTCCTCTGCAATATTTGCATTGAAATCTTCCTCAGACTCACCCTCCTCCGGCACAATCTCCATACCATTAATCTTTACCGATTCAGGGTCTTCAATCTCAATCTCAAGATCAGGCTGGGCGTTGGTTATGGCAGCTAGTCCCATCGGGGCTGCATACAGTGATTTATCCATATTAGTTGCCATTATTTATCCTAGTAGTACCCCAGATTGCGTCGGGATTTAAACATTTTTTGGGGCTCCTGCTCATCAGATTCCAACCGCAAAAACCCACCGCGTCTAAAACGTAGCAATGCCTGCGTCATAGAATCCACAAGGTCATCATGCTCCCCGGACGGGAAACTTGCTACTTCTTCAATAAGTTCTTCGGCCCAGTGCGTATTAGGCACCCAAACCATTCCAGACGCAAATATGTCTGCTACTGCATTAAGCCTTGAAATCTTGTCGTTTCCCCGACTAGGTACAAACTCTTGTACAGGAATACCCATCGCCCTAAGCTCAAACACCAACGGAGCACCGGATGCTTTTGCTTCAATAATCAGGGCGTCAGGTTGCCACTCCGTGTAATGCTCATAAGCTACCTTCTTTAGCTCTGGAAACTCCATGCGCTGCTTAAAACTGTTCAGCAATATAATATTAGTCTGCAATTTCTCATTGTCGTCAGGGATAAAAAACACCCCCCACGTAGTACATGCTGAATAATCGCTGCGTTCGGTCTTAAGAAAGGCAGTATCCCAAGACTGAATAATAAAATCACAGGGCGGTGGATCGTCGTGCTCCCATATCTTCCACCATTCACGCTTAATAATAGCCGAAACTTCTGATGTAGGCTGCTGCATGTACTGCGCCTGCCATTTGCTGGCAGGAAGTTCGTCTCGAAGGGCCAAAAGTTCTTCTTTTGACCAAAATTCAGGCCAAAGAGGGCGATCTCCTTCAAAAAGAGCAGGAAACTCAATAACTTCCCACTCCTCGCCGTGCCTTTGCGCTGATGCCTTCAAGACTTGCCCGGTTAAGTCCTTTTTAGACCACCGAGTCATCACCATTATGATAGCCCCACCCGGCTGTAGACGCTGCCGGGGCCCAGAGGTGTACCACTCATACGTCTTGTCGTAGATGTCTGAGTTAGTTTCGGATAATGCCGCCTCTTGCTCCGAGTGCGGGTCATCAATAATCAGAATGTCAGCGCCCTTACCAGTCACGGCACCACCAACACCAATAGCGAAGTAGTCACCACCGGAGTTAGTGTTCCATCGGCCCGCTGCTTTTGAGTCAGTCTGTAAGGAAACACCGGGGAAAATGGTCTTGTACACCTCAGAATTAACCAAGTTTCGAACCTTACGGCCAAAACCTACCGCAAGCTCCGCTGTATGAGACGTTTGAATAACCTTTTTGTGAGGGAACCTACCCAAGAACCATGCTGGCAGTAAGTAACTGGCAAACTCTGACTTCGTATGGCGGGGTGGCATATTAATAATCAGCCGTTTTATCTCCCCACTAGCCACACGCTCAAAAGCCGCAGCCATCTTCTCGTGATGCCGCCCATGAATGAATGTAGGCCACACCTTATTAACAAACGGCATGAACTTAGTTTGAGCCAGTTCTTTACTACGCAGCTTCTCTAGTAGCTCTAAGTCCTCAAGAAGTTTAGCCTGCTCCGCTGGGGGCAGCAGATGCAGTATCTTGGGGATGTCCTTCAGGTTGAAGGCTGGCTGTGGTGTCTGCATCAAATCAGTTCTTCTGGGGTTTCTACGTCTTCTACATCTTCTACTTCTTGGGCTACGCCAAGCTCCTCATCCAGACTATGCACAGACAGAGGCGTTATATCCACGATGTCGGCATTCATCAACCGTTTCACGCGCTCCTTAATAGCAAACTCCAAGTCCCCAGAGTTCTTGTAGTTGACTGTCACCTCGCTGCGTTCGGTAAATAGGGCAATGTCGCTGTGCTTACCTAATAGCTCAATAGCCTTTAATTCAAACTTGGGGTCGCCACAATTTGCAAGCTCTAGTAACTTATTAGTAAGTGCCGACCTGACATCACTCATCTCCATCGCAAGCCGCGCACCATAGACACGCAAAAACTCACGGGCAGCAAACGCCGCAGGGGGAGAACTAAATACCGTTTTGTTCTGGGTCTTTAATGCGTCTGAAAATGTATTAGCCGTTTGTTTTGCAGTATCGGCGTCCATCTCAGGGGGGAAACCCAACTGCTCAAGCAGTTCATGGGTATTGGCAGAAACTACAAGCTCCTCCGCAAAAGAACTCGTTTCGTCGTCCATAACTGAATATGGAATTGGATGTTCCTTAGAGGGTTCTATTTGAATAGCCATATTTTCCGCAGGGCGTAGGGCGCACCAGTTCTGTGGATTCTATACTAAATATATACCCCCCTGTGTTTTTGTACAGAAAAGGTATGGGGGGGGTTTCTACATACTAGCGTAGGAGAAGGACTGGGGATTTTTTGTAGGGGGGTGGGGGGTATGTTTTGAGTTGCATTGCATTGCGAGTTTGTGTTGTGAGAAATGAGTATTGAATGTGCAAAACCTTGTGTAGAGGCTGGCGCTGGTTCCATATTTTGCCTTTTGGGGTATAGGGTATCGCTTTTCTAACATTGTTAGATTTAAAACCCTACCCTATTATTGTTGCCATGAAACTTTTTTTAGAGGCTTTTTGTGGTATAATAAGGGCATGGAAAGGGAAAAGAACCCTGACCTAAGCGAAGTTTTCTAACATTGTTAGTTTTTCGGGAGAATCAAAATGGTTGCAGCCACTAAGGTAGTTGAAGTATTCCACATTTCCGATGATTTTCGGTCATTGATGCAAGAAAATGCTCAAGAGCTTGTCAATGGCGCAAAGAAAACTGGTCAAGTGATTTATGATTGTGCTAGGGCAATGGATCGAACCTATGGTGCGTACTGGTTCGATAGCGTGAATCTTTTGATTAAGGCATCGGTTAAAGACACGCGGAAAACATTTTGCGCAGAATTTGATTCGGCTGGCATGGCAAAAGGAACGGGTTTAGTCTATTGGGCGCGGGTGAAAAAAGAATCCGGTCACAAGCCAAAGGAAATCGCATCGGTTTCGACCACAATCGATGCGAAAAACCTTAAAGAATTGGCGACGATTCTTGGACGAATTTTCAAGGCCGAGGACGACGACGAAGGCGCGATTTTGAGCCAAAAAGCGCGGCGCGATTTGTCCAACGCCTTCGAAGCGATGGGCGGGAACTTGCTGGAAGTCGAGGGAAATTCCCCCGAATAATTCTAACAAATGTTAGATTTTGACCCGCTTCGGCGGGTTTTTTTTCGCCCGCTTTTTGTGATAGTTCCATACTGCGGTAGCACCAAGCGCCAAGCCGCTGCCTGTTTTTTAGGCAGTTTGTGATAGTTCCACGTTGGGCTTGCGCTTAGCGCATTGTGTTACGCTTTTGTATTGTTAGAGTTTTGTTCCTATTTCTTGCTTTTCTCTAACAATGTATTTAATTTGATTATTGTACATAGACACACAACTAGGGGGGTCGGCGTTAGCAGGATTTCGATATTGTTAGAGTTTTGTTCCTATTTCTTGCTTTTCTCTAACAATGCAAAACTGCCTATTTTTTAGGCAATCGTCGATATTTTGCAAAAATATATATATTTTGAGCAATCGTCTTTTTTCGGCTTTTTTGGGCTTGTATTGTTAGAAAACTAACATTGTTAGAAATTAGCAAGATATCACTAAAGTTTTCTAACAATACAATTCCCTTTGTAATCAATGACTTGCAAGCCTATTGTTAGAGTTTTTTTTCCCTCTTTTTTTCTCTAACAATACAATTCCCTTTAGAATCAATGACTTACACGCGAAAATGGCTCTATTGTTAGAAAACCGCCAAAATTGAGCGAACCCAGCGGATTTAAGCCATTCGCGCAGTTTTCAGCATTTCTCCATTCACAAAAAATCACCGCCGCCAAAAAAAATCTCTAGGCAGCTTCATTATTCCCAAAAACCTCGCACAATATAACAATACAACAAATATTTCTCTCTCTCTCCTCTCATAATCATCATTTTTGTATTGTTAGAACTATTGTTAGAAGCAAGAAATCGTATTCTAACATTACCAATTCTCTAACATTACAACCTGCCCC
>Ga0209829_10003089_pt1 | contig 12283 bp, 9 predicted proteins | sample C_140205_EF_Meta_FD_187311 | JGI IMG/M metagenome (GOLD analysis project Ga0209829, IMG submission 187311) | Freshwater microbial communities from Lake Croche, Canada to study carbon cycling - C_140205_EF_MetaG (SPAdes) (version 2) | ecosystem: Environmental > Aquatic > Freshwater > Lake...
ATCCCCTATTTAACTCCATTTGGGGTTGTTATAGCAAGAAAAGTATAATTATAACTCCTTTATATCTGATGAATTAGGTGGTTTGAGAGGAGTTTGAGTTAAGTTAGAACTCACCGTCCGGTCCGCATAAAATAAAATAACCCATTGATTTTCAATGGGTTATTTTATGCCTGTAGCTGAAAGTGTAGCAAACGGGTTCTTTCTAGACTATTTTTTCATCGGTTTCGATCAGATTGTTATTTCACTTAATTTTTCAAGAGATAGTTACAGTTTTACCATTTTAAAATGATAGGATATTTTATTGTCAGTTGAGGTTACCCTAATCACGTAGGTACCTGCTGATAACTGACCCAAGGTAATTTTAGTGCCTGCAGGTAAATTGGGCTGACTTGCAACCTTAGTTCCACTGGCTATATCAAATACCTCTAAATTTAATCTTTGGTACCCCTTCACTACGAAATCAAAGTTGAATTGATTGATAAATGGATTAGGGGCTAGTTTGATAAACTCATCTTTACTTAAATTGATAATATCAGTTACTAAATAATAGTAAGCTGCGCTCATTACACTAGTACAACCATTTTGTGTTGTTTTTACTGTGTAGGAACCAGGAACAGTTGGTTTAATCTTTTGAGTCGAATCGGTTATTGCTACTCCGTCTTTGTACCAAGTATTACCAAAAGTTGAATTTGATATTAGATAGCTTGAAGTATCTCTAGATAAAGTTGGAGCTGATGGAATTGCATATTTAACCACACTTACAGTATCTGATGATATAATGCACCCCAAGCTATCTGTTCTTGTAACATATAGATTGGCGGAGTCGGTAAATGTTTTATTTGTCACATTCGTTAGATCAGATTTAGTTCCATAATACCATCTTAATGAATCGCCTTTATTAATATTTGTAACTGTCAATTTTAAAGAGTCGCCTATACAGAAGGAAAATTTATTAGTATTAAAGATTGGTTTTGGAGAGTTACATTGAAAAAGAAGCTGCAAACTTTGACCAACTTTTGTATTATTATATTTGATATTATAAATTGGTCTTAAAAAATTTTGTAGGTCATTATCATAACCAGTATACCCTAAAAAATCTAACTTCCCATCATTATTAAAGTCATCTATATATATCTTATTTGTAAAATAAAGTTGATCAGATAAATATTCCCCTTTATATTTTGGAGCAGGATATGAATTTATATATCTTTTATTATACATACTATCTAAATTTTTTAGTATTGGATAGCTATACCAATCTTTAACAACAAAAAGTGAATCTATTAAAGTTTTTTTAAAATATTGATTATTATAATTTTTATAATAAACTGTTCCATGAGAGCCAATAGTGTCTTGTGGATAAGCGCCATTCTGATTTGAGTATAAACTATCATTTAAACCATTTGTTGGAAATAAATCTATGAAGCCATCATTGTCAATATCAATAGGTTTTAATTTCCAATTTGCAAGTCTACTAAACTTATATTTATCATATGGAAAATATTTTTCAGTTTGATCTTCAAATTGGTTGTTACCTTTATTAATACAAATATAAAATCTAGAATTAATACCATCTTTATTTGATACAGTATCAAGATAATATGGAGAGGAATTTAACGCACCATTAGACCAACATGCTACAAAATCTTGCATCCCATCTCCGTTTATATCAATAGGATAAGAATATGTTGATCTTATATTAGGTAAAACGATAAAGTTGTTGGAGTCAAACTTTCCATTAGTATTTAAATATATCCTAGTTTCAGGTAATGCATTTTTTCTATCATATATTTTATAATTTGTAGTCCACATTGAAGAATCAATTTTTGGAGGTAAAAATTGTTCCCTTGGCGAATATGAAACTTTAAATCCATAAATTTGAATATCTGCAAAACCATCTCCATTATAATCTCCAATAGACACAACCCCATTTTCAGTCCCTATTCCAGTAATCGCAAATAAGCTTTTGTTTAAAGTATCATCAAAACTTAAGTGATTATATTTAAAACCCTTACCATTATCATTGACCCAATAGATTATTCCATTAAACCAATCTTTTATTAAAGAGTCTTTAACAATAAAACCTTCTCCATTTATAAGTAAATCTTGATATCCATCATTATTTATATCAGCATGATTAGCGGAATAATATCTTCCGTATGTTTTGGTATCAAATAAACTATCTCCTTTCTTTATCCCATTCTTATCTTGATAAAAAAATGTCAATGTGTTGTGACCTTGAACTTGATTTGACTCAAAACTATTTTGACTATTTGTATAAAAATAATCATTCATTTTTACTAAACCAAATACAGAATCGTAATTTTTTGTATCATGATTTTCCATTGCACCTGGAAAATAGAAGTCTAATTTTCCATCTTTATTAAAATCAAAAACTGTTGGTTCATTATCATTTTGGTATATATAATATCTACCATTATTACTATTATTTTTCATCTTAGACGTTACCTCGCTAAAAGTTCCATCTCCCATATTCTTAAAAAATCTTAAATACTCAACGTCATCACCCCCGTTTGCAGAATATGGAATTGGCATTATAATATCTCTTAAATTATCTCCATCAAAATCTATTGACACCAAGCCATTTACTGATTGTCTTGGCATTGAAAGATTCCCATTTATGTTAAAAGGCCCTTCACCCCACCAATCTGAATTTTTTTGAGGAATAAATTTTGGCACTTGACCAATTGCACCATTAAATAAATGAAGTAATACACCAATAGCAAAGATTAATCTTTTCATTAAATATATATTTTATGCATTTGGGGGGTATTGTAAAGTTAGCCTTATAATCATTATAAAATATCCAGAAGAATTCATATTTACTACCCCCCACCTAAAAAAAGAGGCACTTATTGCTAAGTGCCTCTTTCCCGTATTAATAATCCAAACAAAAATTGCCCTTCAATTATTTCACAATATATATTTGATCAATTCTTACATTAGTTGTTAGTGGCGATGTGATTTTACTCAAAGCTTGCCACTCCGCATTATTATTGGTTTTTTGTTCTTGTCTTTCTTTTCTATGTGCATAATAAGCAATATCGCTTTCGTCAGGCTCACTAGTCATGTATGTATTTGTGCTGTACCCAAATCTTGCTTTATAAACAAAGAATGGTGTAGTAATACCTAATTTAATAGCTAAGGCACTTCTCTTAGTTTGCGCATCCTCAAATTCATCCACTTTATCAAAAGGTACAGTAAAGATGGTAACTCTTCTAAATGCATAGTTAGAAGATTTAAAATCTTTAGGTATTTGACACATGTCATTCATCATAAGCCAGACTGATCTGTAAGATGGGCCATTACTATTAACTGAGTCAGCTTCTCTCATTCCAGGAAAGTCCTTTAATGCTGTCATATAAAAATCCCAAGAATGATCTATAAACTGACCAAGTTGATATGTGGTAGTCCATACATAGGTTCTACCAGATTCGCCTCTGTGTGCAGTTCTTGAATAAATGACACCATTAGATACTTTAACAATAGCTGGATTAATTTTTGATTGATTAGCTGCGAATACCGAACCTGATTTTACCCTAGATTCAGCCATAATTAAATAATTATTAGTCGTTGTCGTTTGAGCAAAAATTTGGGAAGCGCTCAATAAAATAACAACTAAGGAATACATGATCTTTTTCATACTTTACTTTTTAATGAAATACTAAGCTATGCTATTACTTTCAAAATGAAAGCCATTTTTAGTTAATTCGCAAAATATAAAATATTAAAAGCCAACTCCTTGAAATTCAATGGGTGCAATTCCTTTAAAACCACAACTAGGAATCACAAATAGTGATCCTGCTAAGGGTTGTTGCTGTAATTCCTGATCACTTAAACCTACTTTAGCGGATGTAATATATAAGTCGGTATAATTTTCACCCCCAAAAGTGCAGGAAGTTACTTTTTCAACTGGTAATTTAAAATAGCTTAATTTTTTTCCAGTGTTCGGATCCCATCTACTCACCTGCCACCCACCCCAATGGGCAATCCACAACATTCCCTCTGTATCAATTGTCATTCCATCAGGATACCCTTCTGCTTTTTCAAAATTAATAACGACACGCTTATTATTTATTTGTCCCGACACCAGATCATAATCGTATGCTACAATTTCATAAGTAGGTGTATCTATATAATAAAGCGTTTTGTGATCCAAACTCCATGCCAATCCATTGGAAATAGTAACTTGTTCAATCATTTTTGAAAGCTGCTCCTTTTTATCAAGCAAGTAAACACTCCCTGCTCCTACTTCGTCCTTTATATTCATGGTTCCTGCCCAAAATCTACCTGCTGGATCACACTTGCCATCATTAAATCTATTTTGAGGTAAATGTATTTCTGGTTGGGCTATCATCTTTTGTTCTCCTGTCACTTTATTTATAAAATATAATCCTTGCTGTAAGGCAGCTACAAAATGGCCATTCTCGCAAAGCGCAAATGAACCAATCATTTGATGAACAGCAATTGTATTAAAAACAGAATTGCTTGTGTTATATTCGTGAATGTTCCCTTTTATAATATCTAGCCAAATAATGGAACTTCGTTTTGCATCCCAAACTGGACCTTCGCCTAATACACATTGATAGTCATTGACTATATGAATCAAAGGCGTTATTTCATTTTGATAAGATGACATATTGAATTCAAATTAAAAAGGGGAAGGACTTACACTTGTCCATCCGCCATCTATGATTAAAGTTTGTCCTGTAATATGTTTTGCCTTTTCTGATACTAAAAAAAGTGCTGCATTTGCAATATCAGAAACATGTGCAGGCCTTCCCATTGGCGTAATTCGATTCCATACTTCAGTATAGGAATCATCTCCTAATGTTCTTTCTGTTAAAGTAGCTCCAGGAGCAATGGTGTTTACATTTATTTTATACTGAGATACTTCAATCACTAAATTTTTTGCTAACATTTCTAATGCAGCTTTACTCATTCCATAAGCCGCTAAATCCTTATGTGCTTGGTGTCCTGTCACGGAAGATGTAAATAAGATAGCGCCGCCATTTGCTTGTTGCTTCATTTGATTGGCAGCAGCTTGTGCTAAAAAAAAGCTTCCTGCTAAATTCACTTGCATAACTTTAAAAAATGCGTCAGGTTTATAATTAAAAAAATCTCCAAATAAAGTAATACCTGCATTCGCAATGGCAATGTCCAACTTTCCAAATTGTGCAACTGCCTTATCCACCATTTTTTGAATAAATACAGTATCACTGCTGTCTCCAGCCATTGCAATACATTTTCCAGCTGCATTCTCATTTATAGTTTTAACTGCAGCTTCAGCTAATGGAGCATCAATATCATTTAATATCACATTGGCCCCTTGCATTACAAGATGAAGGCAAATTTCATATCCTATTCCTTGACCCGCTCCTGTAACTATTGCCACTTTATTTTCAAAATCCATATGAGTATAATTAATTTTTTGTAACTAAATTTTAATGTGAATCCCTCAATACTTCACTACCTGATCCTCCTTTTAAAAAATCCATATCTGCTCCTAAATGCGCTTGCTCCACATGATTTTGATATAAATGAACATAACCACGCTTAGCCATTTTTTCGGTAGGCTTCCATTTATTTTTTCGTTCGGCTAATACCTCATCGCTTACTTGCATTGACAACAAGCGATTAGCCACATCTAAAAGTATCATATCGCCATTTTCAACTAGCGCCAATGGCCCACCTAATGCAGCTTCTGGGGATACATGCAATACTACCGTCCCAAATCCTGTTCCACTCATTCTTCCATCTGAAATGCGCACCATATCTGTAATGCCTTGTTCTAATAATTTTTTAGGTAGCGCCATATTGCCTACTTCTGCCATTCCGGGATATCCTCTTGGTCCTACATTTTTTAAAACCATAATACTACTTGCATCAATTTCTAAAGCAGGGTCATCTATGCGGGCATGATAATCTTCAATATTTTCAAAAACAACCGCTTTGCCTTCATGTTTTAATAATGCAGCTGTTGCGGCAGATGGTTTCATCACTGCACCATCGGGTGCTAGATTTCCCTTTAATACAACAATGCCTGATGATTCTTTAAATGGAGTTTTTAATGTACCAATAATATCTCGGTCATGCACTTGTGCAGCAGCTGCATTTTCTCCAATCGTTTTTCCATTCACTGTTATTGAAGATTCATGTAATACATTTCCCATTTCTTTTATAATAGCTGGAAGTCCTCCTGCATAATATAAATCTTCTAAATAATAAGTGCCTGATGGTTGCAGGTTCGCTAACAATGGTATATCACGAGAATGAGTATCAAAATCGGCTAATGTTAAGTCAACGCCTATTCGACCTGCTATGGCTAGCAGATGAATGACAAAATTAGTTGAACCTCCTATCGCTGCATTTACTTTTATTGCATTTAAAAAAGCTTCTCTTGTTAAAATTTTTGAAAGATGCATTTCTTCTTTCACCATTTCGACAATGCGTCTTCCTGATAATTGTGAAAGTACTTTACGTCTTGCATCCACAGCAGGTATTGAAGCATTATTAGGTAAAGACAATCCTAGTGATTCTACCATTACAGCCATTGTAGATGCAGTTCCCATGACAGCGCAATGTCCTTGCGTTCGCGCCATACAAGCTTCTGCTTCAATAAATTCTTCTTCGGTCATCTGTCCTAATTTACTTGCCGCATCAAATCGCCAAATATCAGAAGTACCTATATCCTTCCCTTTCCAATGCCCTTTTAACATGGGCCCTCCGGATATAACAAGAGTAGGTATATTAACACTACAAGCCCCCATCACTAAGGAAGGTGTCGTTTTATCACAACCACATAATAATACAACACCATCAATGGGATTAGCGCGGATAGATTCTTCTACATCCATACTTACTAAATTTCGATACAACATGGCAGTTGGTTTCACTAAGGTTTCCCCTAATGACATCACAGGAAATTCAACTGGGAATCCGCCCGCTTCGAGTACCCCTTTTTTTACCATCTCTGCAAGCTCTCTTAAATGACCATTACACGGTGTAAGTTCACTCCATGTATTACAAATACCAATCACCGGCTTCCCTTCAAACATATCGTGAGGAACACCTTGATTTTTCATCCATGCACGATAAATAAATCCATCCTTGCCCTTTCGTGCAAACCAGTTACTACTTCTTAACTTTTTTGATGACATGATGTATTATTTGAGTAAAATGATTATCCTATTACTCCCCCAATTTAATTTAAATTATTGAACCTAGGATTGATTCCTAGCTATATTTTAATGTAGCATTTATTGGCAGAGGCCCATTATAAATTAAAAAATGATAAATATTAAATGATTTTCAATTTTATGTCGTAAATTAAATACAAAAAAGTATGGTTACTACCACCTGGATCATCTTAGTATTATTTGCCATTGCATTTATTTACATTTTTGTATCTGATATAATAAAGCATAAAAACCATTTAGAAAATGCAAGTTGGATGACTACGGGCTTTATTGGTTTTATAGTTAATTTTTTTGATGTATTAGGTATTGGTGCATTTGCTCCTCAAACTGCACTATTAAAATTCACAAAGCAAACCTCCGATAAATTAATTCCCGGGACGATGAATGTAGCCAATACTTTGCCCGTATTAATTCAGGCCATCATTTTTATTCAAGTAATAGAAGTTGAACCTGTCACTTTGATTGTTATGTTTTTAACTGCAATGGGTGGCGCTATTTTAGGTGCTGATATTGTTGCCAAACTTTCTGAGAATAAGATAAGATTCACCATGAGTATTGCTTTATTAATCACAGCAGGATTTATGTTTGCTAACAAAATGCATTGGATACATGGCGAAGGCATTGCGATAGGCATACATGGATGGAAACTAGTAATCGCAGGTGTTATTAATTTTATTTTAGGCGCTATGATGACTGCTGGCGTTGGCTTATATGCTCCTTGTATGGCATTGGTTTTTTTATTGGGATTATCTCCTCAAGTGGCCTTCCCTATTATGATGGGCTCCTGTGCATTTTTAATGCCCCCTGCTTCCTACAAATTTATAAAGTCTGGTTCTTATAATAAAAAAGCAGCTTTAGGTATGGCCATACCTGGCATTGTTGCCGTATTGATTGCTGCATTTATTGTAAAGTCATTACCACTAGATACACTTCGTTGGTTAGTGCTTATCATTATCGTTTACACTTCTGTGACCATGTTTTGGAGTGCTATTAAAAATAAATAAAGTACTTTTTTAAATTGATTCATTACAAGCCCCTCAATTTTATGAAAAAAATAATTATTGTATTATTTTTTGGGTTCATTCCTTTTATACTTTTTGCACAAAAGCAAGAAAATAAAATAAAAGATTTTGGATTAAAAAATTACACATCGGTTTCTACCACTTTACCGCACAGTGAATCAAAAACATGGTATTTAAAATGCAAGATGCCTTATAATTGTCAATTTCAACAATGGATTGAAATTGAAAGCGACCATTCAGATTCAATCACTTTTACCTCAACCAATCCTTTGGTATTATACCTTACCCCACATGAAAAAATAAATACAATCCCAGCCACAAAAATATACGAAGCAAAAAATTGGATAAGTGGCGAAGGTGCTGTTTATGAAATACCTGCTGGAATGATCGTAAAAAAGGTACAATATAGGGAAACAGGATACAACACAACTTTAGCTGGCTCCTTTCACAGCAACGATGAGGATTTTAATATACTTTGGAAAAAAGGAGCACGAACTGCTTATTTATGTATGAGGGATTGGTTTTTTGATTGCCCCGATCGAGAAAGAGTTGGTTTTTGGGGAGATGGCACACCCGAATTAAATCAGTGTTTTTATGCATTTGATGAAAAAGCACATGTAATTAGTAAGGAATTAGTTTTAAGAAAATTAGATCCTAAATTTTATCCAGGACAACAATTAGAATTTTTAGGTGAATATGGAATTTGGTTTTACTACTTGCAAACAGGGGATATGGAAACCATGCAAACCATCTACCCTACTACTAAAAATTTTTTATTTAATGTTTACAAGCCAGGAAATAAAAGACAATGGTTTGATTGGGGTAAAGAAAATAAAGATATCCCGATTATTGAGACCTGTTTTATGTATAATGACTTAAGTGTTTTGAAAAAAATAGCAATGATCACCCATCATGAAACTGATACTACTTTGATTAATTTTAAAATGGATAGTATTCAAAAATCATTTGATGCTAAATATTGGAATGGCAAAGCTTTTCAATCCAACATCGTTCCAGAACCTGATGACCGCGCCAATGCCATGGCCATTAATGCAGGATTGGCAACTAGAGAAAAATGGAATTTGATTTACGAAAATGTATTAACTACAAAAACTTTTGCAAGTTGCTTTTTTGATAGATGGGTGTTTGAAGCATTATGTAAAATGGGAAAAGAAGACGCTGCCTTATTAAGAATGTACAATAGGTACAAAACCATGATTGACGCCCCCTTCACAACCCTATGGGAGCATTATGATAGATGGTGGGCATCCTACATCAATGCTTTTGATGAAGGATCTTCACTGAATCATGGCTGGAACCCACCTGTAATTAATTTATCAAAAACCATCAGCGGAATTAGCCCAATCACAGCAGGCTGGGAACAATATCAAGTATTCCCTCAATTAGGATTTTTAAAACAGGTTTCAGTGGTGGTGCCCACTATTAAAGGCGAAATAAAAGTGGATTATAGTAAGCAAAGTTCAAAATATTTGATTCATTTAAATTCGCCTTTAAAAACAACCGCATTGGTAGGAATACCTAAAAAAGAATTTGATACAATACAATCAATAAAAATAAATAATAACCTTGTTTGGAAAAAGAACTTAAGTACTAAATTAAAAGGCGTAATTAAAATAATACAAAATGAGGATCAAATTTTAATTGAATTAATGCCAGGCATCTGGGATATCAGTTGCGAAGGCAAATTAAAAATGAATAACACTAAATTAAGCAGCAAGCCAAGGATTTTGGAACCCTCTTTAGATAAAAAAAATTGGACAGCCTATGCTTCAGTAAAAGACAGTAGCTTTTTATTTAGTGGGGACAATATCCCTATTCGAATTAATGCACAAAATGCAATTGATAATGATCATTGGACAGGCTGGAGAGATATGACGCATCTTCAATATCCTGGGCAATTTTTTGTAGTAGACATGAAAACAAAACAATCATTTAGTAAAATTGAGCTTGAAAACAGTTGGGCCCTTTGGGATAGCCCAAAGGAATATGCAGTAAGTGTTTCTAATGATGGCAAAACATGGAGCACCCCCATTGCAACGGGCAAAGGACAATTAGGTATTACCACTATCAACTTTATAACGCAAGAATCGCAATTTATAAAAATTACACAAACCGGATCTGACCCAACCTACCATTGGTCAATTTACGAGTTACAAGTTTTTAAATAATTATGTACTGTAATGTATGAATATGATGTAAATTTATATAAGAAAAATAAACGATGCATGCCCAACATTCCTAGTATATTTAATGATGTGATTGGTCCCGTAATGAGAGGCCCATCTAGCTCTCATTGTGCTGCATCACTGCGCATTGCACGAATTTGTCGTGATTTAATGGAGGGGCAAATAAAAGATATATTAATCGAATTTGATCCAAATGGTTCTTTAGCCACCACTCACAAAAGTCAAGGTTCTGATATGGGTTTATTTGGTGGATTTTTAGGATGGGAGGCTTTTGATGAGCGTTTACCCGATTCTGAAAAACATTTATCTACTGCTGGGATACATTATTCTATTGAAATTGTCACTCTTGAGGAAAAACATCCCAACACTTATAAAATAACATTATCTAACGAAAAAGAATCAAAAGAAGTCATTGCTATTTCAACTGGCGGCGGAATGATTGAAGTTATTTATATTGATGGCAATCGAGTTTCCATTGCAGGTGATTATTATGAAACTCTCATCTATTGTAATCAATCGGAGCCAATACTCACCTATTTAAAATCAACTATTGATTCTGATGAGATTATTGTTCATGAAGGAGAAATATCTTTTATTGAAATTAAATCTCAAAATAATTTACCCGACCTTATTTGTAAGGAAATAATGCAAATGCCTTCGGTAACAGCTATAAAATGTGTTCAGCCTGTTCTACCTATCATGGCCAGAAAAAATTTATCGGTTCCTTTTATTTCATGTGATGAAATGCTCGAATACAATAAAGATAAAAATAAAGCACTTTGGGAATTAGCTGTTGATTATGAAAGTAAGCGCGGCAATATTAGTGCTCAGGAAGTAATGGATAAAATGAAATTGATTATTCATATCATGGGAGCTGCCATTGAAACTGGATTAAAGGGTACCCATTATGATGATCGAATTTTAGGAAGCCAGTCTCCTAATTTTAAAAAGAACCTAGACGCCAACCATTTATTGAATGGCGATGTGATGAATAATACGATCATGTATGTCACCTCCATTATGGAAGTTAAAAGTTCAATGGGTGTCATTGTAGCTGCCCCTACTGCAGGATCCTGTGGTGGTTTACCAGGCGTAGTATTTGGGACTGCCCATGCATTACATTTAAAAGAAGATGCAATTATAAAAGCAATGTTAAGTGCAGGTTTAATAGGCGTATTTATTGCCGCTCATGCTACATTTGCTGCCGAAGTAGGTGGCTGTATGGCCGAGACAGGATCTGGTGGCGGTATGGCCGCTGCAGCTTTAGTAGAAATGAATGGGGGTAGTTTAGCACAATCCATTGCAGCCGCTTCACTTGCATTGCAAAACTCTTTGGGTATTATTTGCGACCCCATTGGCAATCGTGTAGAAGCTCCTTGCCTTGGTCGCAACGTCATGGCCGCCATGAATGCCATCTCTTCTGCAAATATGGCCTTATCTAATTATGAACACCTCATACCCTTAGATGAAGTAATCAATACAATGAAAGCTGTCGGCGATCAAATACATCATACGTTAAGGTGCACTAATTTAGGAGGTTTATCTATCACTCCTACAGCACAAAAAATTGAAGCCATGCTGGAAGCCAACCCGCCTAGTTTTTATAAAAGCTGCTAATTTTAATAATTTACATTTTACCGCAAAAAAAAGTAGCCCGCATTTCTGAGGACTACTTTTTAATAAATCTATATCTTAATTATTTCGCTTTTCTTGGCAACTTTGCATCTCTTTGCGCAGTATTATAAGTGAAAGCAGCAATAATAGTAGCCATTTGCTTTAAATCATCCTCTATCAAATGATCATATACATCCATATTGCTATGATGTGTTTTTGT
>Ga0209829_10003091_pt1 | contig 12283 bp, 10 predicted proteins | sample C_140205_EF_Meta_FD_187311 | JGI IMG/M metagenome (GOLD analysis project Ga0209829, IMG submission 187311) | Freshwater microbial communities from Lake Croche, Canada to study carbon cycling - C_140205_EF_MetaG (SPAdes) (version 2) | ecosystem: Environmental > Aquatic > Freshwater > Lake...
AGCTGAGAGCGCCGAGCTCATCAAAGAGCTACAAGACCATGTGAAGCAAAAGATCGCACCATTTAAATATCCTAGGCGAATAGTTTTCGTTAAATCTTTGCCGAAAACTACTACCGGTAAATTGCAGCGCTTTCGCCTTAAAGGAGAGAATAAATGATTATTGAAGATCGATCCGTCTTTGATTTACCCTCCCGCACGTGCACGAGCGTAGAAAAATATGGAGTAGATCCAGATAATTTTATTGAGATTTTCGAGCCCGCCAGTCAATCACTAGGACAAGTGGTGTTGATTCACGGTGGTTCATGGCGCATTGAGTACGACTTGGCACATCTGCGCTCTTACGCTGGTGCATTATCTGATGCGGGCTACCGAGTTCATTTAGTTGAGTATCGAAGAACACCTGGCTTTCCTGATAATTACTCCGATGATATTCGCAAAGCAATTGAGCATTGCGGTGGTGGTGTCCTTATTGGCCACTCAGCTGGCGGCCACCTGGCGCTCATCGCACCAGATGCGACGAATTCTCGGCTAATTAAAGGGATAATTGCCCTCTCCCCACTGTGTGATCTAGCAACGGCCGATAAAGACAATACCGACAGTGGAGCCGTGCGCGATTTCCTTGGAACTGCGGCGGTTAACCGTCCAGATTTGGATCCGAATGTACGCCTTAATGAACATGTTCCAGTTTTAATTATTCATGGAGTCGATGATCTCATTGTTCCGATTGAGCATTCACGAAATCTTTACAACTCTTACGTTAAAGCTGGGCTGGACTGTGAACTCATTGAACTTGAAAAAATTGGTCACTTTGAGCCTATTGATTATCGAAAAGCACCCTTTGAGATAGTTTTAGCGCAACTTAAAAAGCTCGCGTAGGTATCCAACGGCCATAGGTTTTGCGAAGTTCATTAACTATTTCACCGACAGTGGCGTAGGCCTTAACTGCAGCTATACAAGTCTCCATAATGTTTTCATCTGCTTGTGCGGCCTTATGTAAATTAGCAAGAGTCACCGCAACAAGGGCATTATCTCTGCCTGCGCGAACTGCGTGAAGGGCTGCGACTTGGCCAGCCTCGCTCTCAGGATTAATTTCAAAGGCTTTGTATGGCGGCGTATCGGCTTTGAAAAGATTCACGCCAACTAGTTTGCGCTCCCCCGATTCAATCGCCATTGCAAATGCATAAGCTTTTTCAGAGAGCTCATTTGAAAACCAGCCATTGTTGATGCAAGCAAGGGCCCCGCCACGTTTTTCAATATCTTCTAACATCGTCCACATTTTATCTGCGAGTTCATCGGTTAAACGTTCGATTTCATAACTTCCAGCCAATGGATCGGAAGTGCTCAATACTCCAGTTTCAAAAGCAATTACTTGTTGTGTACGAAGAGCTAACATTGCAGCCTCTTCAGTAGGCACACCTAAAGCCTCATCAAAGGCAGAGACGTGCATTGTCTGAATACCGCCCAATGCTGCGGCAAGCATTTCAACGGACGTGCGAACAACGTTATTCATGGATTGTTGGGCAGTTAAAGATGAGCCTGCAGTAAAGGCAAAAATACGAAGCTTTTCAGAGGCGGCATCTTTAGGTTCATACTTTTCGCGAACTAAACGCGCCCAAGTCTTGCGGGCCGCCCGGAACTTAGCAATTTCAGGCAAAAACTCGATATTTGATGATAAAAATGTAAATAAAGTGGCCGCGATTTGGTCGACGCTAACGCCTCTGGCAATTGCTGCATCTAGGTACTCGCGTGCATTAGCAAAAGTAAATGCAACTTCCTGCACAGCATCAGAGCCTGACTCTCGAATGTGATAACCACTCATTGCCAATGAAACCCAACGCGGGATCTTAGTTGCAATGTACTCGATAACATCAACTGAGAGTTTTAAGCCCGCTTCGGCTGGAAAAATCTGAGTGCCCCGCGCGATGTACTCTTTAAGCACATCGTTTTGAATAAACATTCCAAATTTATTTGGGTCCATCTCGCGCTGTTCAGCCAGGGCAATAAACATCGCTGCCCAGATATAACCTATGGAGTTTGCAGTTGTGCGAACTTGTGAGATTTTCTCGAGTGGAATGCCCTCCATTAAAATCTCAATATCGCGCAGACTATCTATCGCTACACCCACTCGACCTACTTCACCCAGGGATAAGGGATCATCGGAATCCAAACCGAGTTGAGTAGGTAAATCTAATGCAACGCTAAAACCAGTTAAGCCTTGATCCAGTAGCATTCTAAAGCGCTCGTTAGTCTCGGCAGGTGTTCCAAAACCACCGTACTGGCCCATGGTCCATACACCTGGATCGGCATTAATTCCGCGGGTGTATGGATATTTACCAGGCTCTTCGATTGTCATTGCTACTTACTTTCCTCTAACTGTTGGCGAAGTACTTTTTTAGCAATCTTTCCAGTTGAGTTTAATGGAAACTCTTTTACAACCATAACAACTTTTGGCTTCTTATACGATGCCATACTGGATTTACAGTGGGCCATTACTTTCTCGCTAATCTCTTCCTCTGTTGCAGTGACTCCAGGCTTGAGCGTTACCATCGCGACAACACGCTGGCCCCACTCTGCATCCTTGACCCCAATGACAGCCACCTCGAGAACTCCCTCTACATCTGCAACTACATCTTCGATTTCGCGAGGATAAATGTTGTAACCACCACTAATAATCATGTCGCCTTTGCGATCGACTAGATATAGTCGATTATCGGCATCAAGACGGCCTAAATCCCCCGTATGCAGCCAGCCATCGCGTACGGCCTTAGTTACGGTTGCATCCATTCCGGCAGCGCCATAGTAGCCGCGCATGACGTGGTCTCCCCGAGTGATTACTTCACCAATCTCACCAACTGGAACTGGATTGTTATCTTCATCAACAATTAAAATCTCAACACCAATGCAAGCATTGCCGGCGCTAGTTAGTAAGTCGGGATTACCTTGTAGACCTAACTCATGATCTCTTGCACTGAGCACGGTCACTGGTGGAATCGCTTCGACAAGTCCGTAGTACTGGACCATATTCTTGGTAATCGTTTCGTAGCACTGCTTTATATGCTCGGGCGTCATTGGGGCCCCTGCATATCCGAGCAAGCGCAAGTTAGCCATTTTCTCGCGACTCATTCCGGGCATAGCTAGAAGACGTGCAATCATTGTCGGTACAAGAGCGGTTGCGTTTCCACCACGATTAATAATGACATCGACGAAATCATCTGGATCAAATTTTGCTTGAATAATCTGCTTTGCACCAAATGCAAAGTAAGGCAGGACGAATAGACCACTTGTATGGGTAATCGGTCCGGCATGGATCCAGCAGTCAGTCTCATCAGGAACGCGCTTTAAGATATCGGTAACAATATTATTTAGACTAGCAATTCGATTGCGATGGGTTCTAATCGCACCTTTTGGATTTCCAGTTGTTCCGCTCGAATAATTCAGTGAGACCAGTGAGTCAGGGTCAATTGCGAGCATGAGTGGCTCGGCAACTTGTGCGGCAAGGAAATCTTCGTAGTTAGTTGTTCCTGGCTCAGTTCCATGAATGAGAATCACGTGTTTGACCAAGGCACGAACTGGCGCCGACTCATCCCAAAATTTATGATCGACAATCAAAACCGTTGCGCCACAGTCTTTAGCAATACGTACCCAGTCATTGGGGTGGAGGCGATAATTAAGAGCCACGCGACAAAGGCCGGCACTTGAAATACCCAGGTCGCTCTCTAGATAGGAGATTTGATTGAACTGTAGGTCTAAGACGCGATCCTCGTTTTGTAGGCCTAAAGCGCGTAATCCACGCGAGAGCTGAAAAATACGTCCGCAAACCTCTCCGAAAGTAAAGATGCCTTCTTCGCTCTCAACTGCTGGGCGATCACGATAGGCGCGAGCTGCGCGCGCTACAAGAGTTCCGACATCCATTTAGTGGTGTTTCCCTTCAATAGGTATTGAGTAGGCACTATCTAGTACCCACGCGCCTTTCGGCAGAACTGTAAGTGGATTGATATCTAGCTCGCTGGTTTCTGGGAATGTACTTGCAACTTCGGCAATTCTTAAGACTGCAGAAATAAAGGCATCCACATCGGCCGGCGCTGATCCCCGAGCACCTGCAAATAGTTGAGCGAGGCGCGTTTCGGAAATCATTTCTCGAAGTACGCTCTCATTAATTGGCAACAACCGAATTGATACATCGGAGATAATTTCAGTCAAAATTCCACCTACGCCGATAGTTAAAACTTTGCCGAGAGTTGAAGATGTCACACCAACTAAAGTTTCAACTCCTTTAGGAACAAAAGTCTCGATGAGGACATCGTTGGTTTCTCCGTTAAGTTTTGAAAGGCGTGCATAAGTTGCACTGGCATTTGAGGCGCCAATATCTAACGCCACGCCTCCGGCTTCGCTCTTATGGAGCAGGCCTGGTATTACCGCTTTAAATACGGCCCGACCTCCGACAAATTCAACTGCCGCCGCGACTTCATTCTCGTTCTTTACAACCACAGAAAGTGGAACTGGAACTCCAACGCTTTTCCAAAGTTCTTTCATTTCAACTTCAGTGGCAGTATCAGAGGGAGTTGGGAGAGCACTAGTAGAGACTTTCTGCTCAATTTTTTCAACGTGGCGTCCGCAGTCATTCAGAATTCGCAATGCGGCAACGGCTCTCTCTGGAGTTGGATAGACGGGAATATTGAGCGACTTGAAGATTGCGCCAGCCAGGGGCGCCAAATTTTTCGAGCCCGTCCGTGCCACTGCGATTGGAATACTTCGAACTTTTCTTACCGCTCCTAAAGCCGAAGCGATTCGTTCGACATCTGCCCCTACAAGTACGGCAAAACAGGCGATTATGGAATCTACACCTTTGTCTTTTGCCAATACTTCCAAACACTTTTCAAATAAATCTGGCGATGACATGACCGCTGCCGTCACATCGACGGGATTATTAGCGTTTCCATACGAAGGTACGATCTTTCTAAGCTCTGCCAGGGTCTCTGGCGCTAATTCTGCAAGCTCAAGGCCATTTTTCTCTAAAGCGTCAGTGGCCAAGATTCCACTTCCGCCTGAAGTAGTAATGATTGCCACGCGTTTTCCTAGGGATTTAACACCGGATGCAAAAATCAATCCAGCATCCAACAGTTGCTCGACATCTTCTACTCGAACAGCACCTGTTGATTTTATTGCCGCTTCGATAATGCGATCTTCGGTTGCAAGGGCTCCAGTATGTGATGCCGCTGCGATTGCGCCTTGAGCCGAACGTCCAACTTTTAGGATTGCCGTAGGTTTCTTTGCAGATATGGTGCGCAGGGCTTCAACATCAGTGAGCGATTCTGCGTATAAAAGAATTGCGGAGATCGAAGAATCATCGGCAAGGGCGTTAGCTACCTCTAAATTAGTAACATCACTTTCATTGCCAGTGGTTACAACTACTCCAAGTGGAACTCCAGCTTCAAGCCCCAATGAGTACATTCCATAACCAAGTGCCCCAGATTGGCTAACGAGTGCGATATTTCCCGCTTCAACGTTAGTTACTGACGATGAAAATACTGGCGAGAAAGATGCAACTAACTTGTTAGCTCCACCTACTGAGCCAATACAGTTTGGACCAACTAAACGCATTCCAGTTTTTTTAGCAATCGCAACCAATCTAGCTTGCGCTAAAACACCGTCATCATCGGATTCAGCAAAGCCTGATGACATAACAATTACAATCTTTACACCTGCAGTGCCACATTCAATCAAGGCCTCTTCAACTGAATTGGCTGGAAGCATTATCAGTGCTAAATCAATCTCATTTTTTACATCAGTAATTTTGGCAAAACTTTGCAATCCCAAAATAGTCGAACTCTTCGGATTAATTGGATAAATCTGCCCAGCAAATCCAAATTTCTGCAGGTACTCAATAGGAGCTCTTCCCATCGCATTTTCGCGCTCAGTAGCCCCAATAATCGCTATTGACTGCGCACTCCATAAAAGGGAAATGTCATTCATTAGAGGCAGGCAATGCCTTCGATTTCAACAAGAGCTTTGTCATCCCATAACCGGGTTACGCCTACAAGGGTCATTGCAGGAAAATTCTTACCTAAAAGAGATTGCCAAGTTTTCCCAATCTCTCGAGAATGCGCCCGGTAATCAACTGGGTCAACCGAAAAGATAGTGATTTTGACTAGATCTTCGGGGGTTCCGCCTGCCTCTTGCAGGGCAGTAATTAAATTGATAAGTGCTTTCTCAAATTGAGCGACAATGGTATCTCCGACAATAACGTTCTCTTTATTGAGCGCAGTTTGTCCAGCTAAAAAAATGTATTTTCCCTCGGCAAGAACTGCGTGAGAGAATCCAATTGGAGGGGCAAGAGTCTCTGGATTGATCTTCTTTATTGTCATGTTAGCGCCCTCCCTCGAGCAGTTGTGTTATACCGGTCTTACTTGTATCACCAATAAATGAGATTGCTGCCACGGCAACTTCGTCAGCGGTAAGTAATCGTCCCCCAGAAAGTTTTGACTCCAACGCCGATTTCACTTCATTAATAGCTTTACCAGTTCTATCGGCAGCTGCTTGCAGAGTTCGCTGCGTCATTGGTGTATCTACATAATCTGGACATACTGCATTTACGGTAATCCCGTAGCGGGACAATTCGCTAGCTGCGGCTCGTACTAAACCTACAACTCCATGTTTTGCCGCAGTATAAGCGGCAACATTTGGTTCTCCGACTAAACCCGCTTTACTTGCAATAACGATTATTTGACCGTTTTTAGCTAATTTCATGTGTGGCACCGCGGCTCTTATAAATTTAAAAGGTGCACTCAGATTCAACTCCAGCATGTGGTCCCACATTTGATCCGTTGTTTTATCTATTGGCGCACTTACTCCATCGCCGGCATTGAGGATAAGGACATCAATTCCACTCCAAGTGCTAACAACCTCTTCAATAACTTCCTCTGCCGCCCCAGGTGTAGTTACATCTGCTGCTATGACAAGAGTTTTATTACTTCGTCCTTCGATGAGCAGATCTAGGTCAGATTTAGTCCGTGAACAGACCGCAACATCATGACCTAAATCCAGCAATTTCACGGTAATTGAACGACCTATTCCGCGGCCCGCCCCTATAACTAATACCCTCAGTGGAATAGCCATAAAAACGGTTTCTCCATCTCTATGGGTTATTTCCTAGGATAATAAGGACATTATAGGTGGTGCGTTTTTCTAACGATAGGCAATAATACGCCATATGACAACTCCTGAGGCGTTCATCGTAAGTGCCATTCGAACGCCCTTTGGCAAGTATTTCGGTGGCCTATCAACAACACGTCCTGATGATCTCCTCGGCTCTACCTTGCGGACCCTCATGGAGAAGGTGCCACAGATTGATCCAGCACAAATAGATGATGTGATTATCGGCGACTCAAATGGAGCTGGTGAAGATAATCGAAATGTCGCTCGAATGGGAGCTTTGTTAGCTGGATTTCCACACACCGTCCCCGGCGTAACTTTAAATAGATTATGTGGCTCAGGTGCCGAAGCTATTGTCCAAGGTGCAAGAGCAATTAAATCTGGGGATGCAAATTTTATTATCTCTGGTGGCGTTGAAAGTATGAGTCGTGCTCCCTGGATTGTTGAGCGAACAAGCAAGCAAGAGCCAGTTGACCCAAAATTTCATCAAAGCACCGTTGGGTGGAGAATGACAAATCCACTGATGCAATCTAATTGGACAGCAAGTTTGGGCAGATGTTCAGAGATTGTTGCCGAGCGCCTTGGAATATCACGCATAGAGCAGGATGAATGGGCGCTACGATCTCACCTCTTAGCCGATGCCGCATGGAAGCGCGGGTTGCACGATGGTTGGGTCATTCCATTTAATAATGTAACTCGCGACGAATCTATTCGCCCTGATTCCACCATGGAAACATTAGGCAACCTTGCTTCAGTATTTTCCCCAAACGGCGCCGGTACTGCCGGAAACTCCTCCCCTCTAAATGATGGTTGCGTTGCTACTTTAATCACTGATGGTGCTCGCGCTAATGAATTTGGCCTCGAACCGATTGCAAAGATTTTGGCATCGCAAGTAACTGCAACCGATCCTGACCTCTTCTCGCTGGCACCGGTTAGTGCAATTCACAAACTTCTTTCAAAGATTGATCGAAATACGTCAGACATCGACCTTTGGGAGATAAATGAGGCTTTTGCTTCAATGGTTTTAACGGTTCTCCATGAAATCCCAGAGATTGATCGCGACCGAGTCAATGTCAACGGTGGAGCGATCGCTATTGGCCATCCAGTAGGAGCCTCGGCTTCTCGCGTTATCGTTGAGTGTGCACGGGAGTTAAAGCGACGAGGTGGCGGCATTGGAATTGTCGCTGCATGCATCGGTGTTGGCTTGGGAATTGCAGTTGCTATCGAGGTTTCGGCTTAATTAATCGTTCAAGGATAAGGTGAGGCAATGATTTCTATAGATGAGTTAACCGATACGACTTACGTAATTGACCGTGGAGTCGCTGTTATCACGATCAATCGGCCAGATCGCTATAACGCACTGCGGGGGCGCACTGTCGATGAACTTCTGAGCTCTTTTAAGCGGGCTTGGGTTGATACTGCAGTAGGTGCCGTAATCCTGACTGGCGCCGGCGAGAAGGCTTTTTGTACTGGGGGCGATCAGAAAGAGCGCGCCGAGACGGGGGGCTACGGTCAAACCGAAACTGGAATGTTTGAGATCGAAGCCCTGCACAAAATGATTCGTGCCGTTCCAAAACCAGTCATCGCCGCAGTTAATGGTTTTGCAATTGGTGGTGGCCATGTATTACATGTTCTCGCAGATCTTTCAATCGCCTCAACTAATGCAAAGTTTGGCCAAGTCGGTCCGCGAGTTGGCTCTTTCGATGCCGGTTTTGGTAGTGCTTACTTAGCTCGTGTTGTTGGCGAAAAACGCGCGCGTGAAATTTGGTTCTTATGCGAACAGTACGACGCAGTAACGGCTGAACGCTGGGGCCTTGTCAACAAAATTGTCGAGCCAGATCAATTGATGAACGCATCAATGGAATGGGCGTTAAAGATTTGCGCACTATCGCCGACGGCACTTAAAGCGCTTAAGCATTCATTTAACGCCGACAGCGACCATATTGCTGGAATTGCAGCGCTCTCCTTCGATGTATTGGATTTATATACAAAAACACCTGAAGCGCAAGAAGGTGGGAAGGCATTTACCGAGAAGCGATTGCCAGACTTTAATCCATTTAGATAAAGCGAAGCGAAGTCAAAAGAAAAGCTGGTGTAGAGATTTCTCTACACCAGCTTTTCTCTTTTTACTTAAGTATTACTTAAGCTTCTTTACGCGTGTGTCCCAAGGAACAAACTTTCCAATAGTCGTCTTATCGAAGAAGACTGCCGGAGTTTGAATTGTCTTACTCCACTTTGACTTAGCCTCACCCTTAAGGATTGAAACTGTCAAAGTCGCCAATGAAACGCCAGATGCAACAGGATTGAAGTCCCATGATCCATTGATTTCGCCAGCTGTAATTGAGTTAACGGCTTCAGGCTGCATTTGAAGACCAATTACCTTGATCTTGCCAGCCTTGCCTGCAGCCTTGATTGATGAATAAGCACCAAGTGCCGTTGGATCGTTGTAAGCAACAATCGCATCGATATTTGGATACTTGATTAGCGCCTCATCAACAGCCTGACGACCACCTTCTGAATCATCAGATTTATTATCAACGCGACCTAGGTAAGTAAATGAAGCCTCTTTGCCGAGTTCTTCCTTGAACAACTTTGCATGCATTTCAAGGGCAGCAACTGGGAATCCAAGTCCAACATAGAGAACATTGCCACCTTGTGGCAATACTTTCTTGAGCCAGGCTACACGGGCAGTTGCAAGGCTTCGCTGAGGGAAACCATCTTGAACCTGAGCAAGTGATGGAACAGGCGGAGCTTTAACTGAATCATCAACACTGTAGTTCATTGTAATAACTTTAATACCGGCAGCAGCAGCCTTTGTCAGAACTGGCTTCATTCCATTTGAGTCAAGAGGATAAATAATCATCGCCTTAACTTTCTTTGAAATCATAGTTTCAACGTCTGAGATCTGCTTATTACCATCGAGTTGAGCGTCGATAGGCAACATTGTGTATCCAGCTTTGGTCAAAGTTGCCTGAGCAGCAAGACCGATAGCTTTCAAATACGTGTTAGCTTCGATTGGGTAGCTGAAGCCAACTAGGCCCTTTGAAGCAGCTGCATGTGAAGCGGTCGTTCCAGATGCAAGCAGAGCCGCAACTGTTAACAATGGAATAAATATTGCCTTCTTATTCTTTAGTGACATTACTTTCCTCTCCTCGTTTGCTTCGGCCCGAATACTGAATGCGTATTCGATCGAATAGAACTGCTGCTCCCAATAAGACGCCGGTAACTACCTGCTGCCAGTATGAGGAGACCCCCTGAATTGTCAGGGAATTAGATACGGTTTGTAGGAAAAGCAGGCCAATTACTGTGCCTGTGATACTTCCTACGCCACCGCTAAGGCGCGTTCCGCCGAGAAGAACTCCAGCGACAACTGTGAGTTCAAGTCCGGCTCCGATAGTTGGAGAGGCCGCTTGTAGGCGACCAACTTGCATGACGCCAGCTAAGGCTGCAAGAAGTGCTGAGATAAAATAAACGGTCATCTTTACTCGACTGGTAAAAATTCCAGCTAATTTCGAAGCAAATTCATTTCCACCAACGGCATAGACGTCACGACCAAAATATGTTGACTTAAGAACATAGATTGAAATAATCGATACGAAAATTACTACAAGAAAAGGTCCAGGAACTGGCCCAACATTTCCGTCACCCAAAGTATTTATCAGGGTGCCCGTATCGATGGTACGTGTTGTGCCATTGGTGACTAAGTAGGCAATCCCACGAAAAATTCCAAGTGAGCCAAGGGTTATAACAAAACTATTTAGACCCAATTTGCCGATAAGAAAACCATTAATTCCCCCAACAATTAGAGTTACTAAAGCAATTGTGAGAACTACTGCGGCCATTCTTGGCATATGTGTAATTAATCCTGAGAGCATGATTCCCGTGAACGCAAGTACGCTACCAACACTTAAGTCAATTCCGGCAGTCAAAATCGTAAAAGTCATTCCAATGCCAAGAATTATCGGAACTGCCGAGGAGCGGACAATGTTGCTTAAGTTAGAGCCAGAAAAAAAATCAGGTTGTAAAATTGCCATTGCGATGAGCAACATAATTTCAAGAACTAAAATTCCAAACCAAGCCGGCAGGGAACTCACCGTTGGTAGTTTCATTACACGTTTCATACTAGAACTCCCGTCGCAGCCGATACAACATCTGACTCTTTAATCGTGCTTCTATCTAAATCGGCAGTCAACCCGCCAGCATGCATGACAAGTACTCGATCCGAAATTTCAAAGATCTCAGTAATTTCCGATGAGACAACCAAGATTGCAAGTCCCTCACGTGCGAGACCTCTGAGAATCTCATAGATCTCAGCCTTTGCCCCAAGGTCGATACCTCGCGTGGCTTCATCGAGGATTAGTACTTTGGGGTTTGAAACTAAGCATCGGGCAATAACTACTTTCTGCTGATTACCGCCGGAGAGAGAGCTGATTGGCGCATCAAGATTCTTGACTTTGATGCTGAATTTCTCAATCCAACTGTTCACAATCTTTTCTTCCTTTTTGCGCGACCTATTTTTTGCGGGTCTGCCATGTACGGCAAGTAAAAGATTGTCCCGAACTGACATCTCGTGGATAGTTGACTTCAAGCGACGATCATCGGGAACCAATGCAATTCCTGAGTTCATTGTCGAGCGGGTGTTATGGCCAATTTTCTTTCCGTTAATTAATACATCACCCGAACGACGAGGGTGCGCGCCTACGATTGCCTCAACTAGCTCAGTTCGGCCCGCTCCAGCTAAGCCAGCTAAGCCAACGATTTCACCTTCGTGGATTTTAAATGAAATTGCCTCAAAGGCTCCAGCAAAATCCGATAAGTCTTTTACTTCCATAATAGTTTTTAGTGGCTCGTTCGATTTTACTTTTTTAGTGGCAACCGTTGGCTTATTTAGCACCATGCGATCGATTAACCAGTTCTCATCAACACCATTTCGTGTACTTGAATCAATGAATTTACTATCGCGCAGCACTGTAAATCGATCGCTAATGGTGAGCATCTCTGACATACGGTGAGAAATCATGACAATCGATACACCGTCGTCGCGGAGTTGACGAACTACATTAAATAACGCCTCGACCTCGGCCGGAGCTAGAGATGAAGTAGGTTCATCCAGCAGAAGTACTCGAGTTTG
>Ga0209829_10003092_pt1 | contig 12280 bp, 13 predicted proteins | sample C_140205_EF_Meta_FD_187311 | JGI IMG/M metagenome (GOLD analysis project Ga0209829, IMG submission 187311) | Freshwater microbial communities from Lake Croche, Canada to study carbon cycling - C_140205_EF_MetaG (SPAdes) (version 2) | ecosystem: Environmental > Aquatic > Freshwater > Lake...
GCTGCGTCTGCGGCTGCGTCTGCGGCTGCGTCTGCGGCTGTTGCTGTTTTTTTTCACTTATATTCAAACTAATATTTGACGATGACGATGACGATGACGATGACATATTGTAAATATCTACATATGTCATCGTATTAAATAACAATCAATTTTATGTTTTTATGTTTTATGTTTGTATGCATTATTTTTCAATAAAACATAATATATCTTTTCTTGGACCTTGTGCCCGATTTCTCATAGCAGGACTAGTCATAACATTTGATAACAATTTATTTATAGAATAACCATTATCCATAATAAAATTAAAAAATGTATGAATGGTATCCATTGTTATAAGGTCCGCTGGATTAATTGGGTTATATACAGCATATACACACTTTTCATATTCTTGAACGAAATGTGATACTCTTGGTGTGGATAAAACGCGTACAATAGTATATAACGGATCTGTTTGTGGTGGTTGTGCGTTCAATGTCATAATGTGAACGTATTGTTGAGATTTTGGTTCGTAATAAGGCTGAATTGTAACCATATATAAAAACTCCTTTTTTTTTTCTTCTTCTGTTTCTGTCGGAGGATTCTGCTGCATTATAACAATTATATTTATATCAACAATTATATTTATATATGTTTATTTTTTATTGTACATTATACATTGTACATTGTAATACTTTATAAAATTGAATTACTTTCATATACAATATAGTAACATCATTATACAATATACATTATACATTATCAGTTACTATGGTTATTTTAAGATTTAAGTTATCAGACATTGTTATGGAGTCCATTAGTCAATTTTCAAAAATCTATCAAAACTCAGATAGAAAAGTGTATAAAGAAGAATGGAATAAGTGGATGATTTCGAACGAACAAATGGTTAATGATGAAATAAACCGTATGAATAAACTCGGATACAATGAATGTGTAAAAGACAAGATGTTTAAAGCAGGACGATACTATTTTCGTAAGAAGGATACCAATGACCGACGTGAAGATATTGTTCAAGATAATGATATAGATATAGAAAAAAAGGACAAAAGAAAATATATAAAATTAAATCAGAAGATTTTGGATCTGATAGATGTGCATATAAAAATGAGTATAGATAATGAACATTACACCCCGGCAAATGGATACACGCAATTTTGTTTAAAGAATATTCCATCGTTGCGTGAAGAAAGAAAGAATATGCAGAATGAGATGGATACAGATGAGTTTTTAAATAAAATTAAAAAGACTTATAAAAATAGATACTTTATTGTAAATAAAAGTATGTAAAGCACAAAGCACATTGCCAAGCACGAGAGATAAATAATATATGAAAAATATATTATTTATTTTTTTTATGAAATAATTAATGTTTTGGTGCAGGTGCAGGTGCTTGAACTGGTGCTTGAGCAGGTGCTGGTGCTTGAGCAGGTGCAGGTGATTGAGCAGGTGCAGGTGCTTGAACCGGTGCTTTCGCAGCACTACTTTGATAATCTGCAGGTGACAATCCTGAGTTCTTTCCACCTGATTGTTTCTTCATAAGTTTCTCAACTTTATGTTCGCATGATTTACATAAATTAGCTTTTTCTAAAATCATTTCAGCATCACAATTTCCGTGTGATACATTTCCGTGTGATACCTTTCCGTGTGATACCTTTCCGTGTGATACCTTTCTTGATTTCTTTTCTTTCTTACTTGATTTCTTACTTGATTTATTTTTGAGTGTTGTTGATTTTCCCTGAATATATTCAGCGTGATTTCCTGATTTTATCTTTTTCCATTCTTCTCCAGAATCAGCTAATACTTGTTTAAAATCAAATGATTTACCACTCTTCTTGTGATTTTCCGCAGTTTTCTTCACCAAATCTTTCCAAGATATTTCCTTTTTCATCTTTTATATATATACTTTTTATAAAAAAGTATTACAAAAAATTGAAATATTATCTAGCTACTGTTGTAATATAACATTATAGGATAACATTATAGGATAACAAACAAATGAATACAAACGACTATTATAATTCAAACGAACAATTATTTGTAAATGCATTGATTGAAAAAAAGGACATTAAAGATTGCTACACAAAGGCGTATACAATACAAAAAGATGGATGTGATATGTTTGCTTTATTTTGGAAAATATACATTGACTATTATGCACATATAAATCCAAAATTGGAAGCGTTTATTATGAAAAAACAGATCGCATGGAATAAAAAAAAAGACAATACACACATCATATACATCATTAAAAACTTGTTTATTTCAACATCGTCTAAAACCGTATATAATCTGCGAAATTATATAATGAATGGCGGTGTAGTCACGTGTATATATAAAATAAAACCCAAAAAGACGAAATATACTAATCTAATGATTTCTATTAAAAAAAAGCATTTTGAAAACATTGCATATGAATTGGTAAAAAACATAAGTGTAAATGAAATATGTGTAAATGAAATAAGTGTAAATGAAATAAGTGTAAATGAAATATGTGTAAATGAAATAAGTGTAAATGAAATATGTGTAAATGAAATATTTGAATTGATTATTACATACTTTACAAAGTACTATGGAGGTGCAGATAGAGAGAAAATAAATGAAAAATGGAATAATAGACCACAAATACCATCAAGTAGCATCGCGTATTATTTACTTGCGATGGTCGTACATCTTTATGAAGATGAAGAACAAACATTATCATCTGTTGTCATTCCACGAAAAGAAGAAATAGAATTTTATACATCTCTTGTTTGTTGAATACTGTTTAAGATTGCCTGTTGTAATTCTATATCTTCACTACTATTATTTTCTGGTTGTTGTGGTTGTCTATAATAACCAGTAAAACGTCCTTGTGTTCCCGTAATAATTGGTCCTGAATCACCGTGTGCGTGTGGTCCTGAATGACCGTGTCCCGTAGCACCGTGTGCTTGTGCTTGTTCTATTTTTATTTCTTTTGAACTCATTTTATACCTACAAATAGGACATTCTGCTTTTTCAGTTTGTAACCACTTGTTTATAGCAGTCGTATCAAATACGTGATTACAAGGTAGTTGTGTGATTTCTTCACCTTCTTCAAATAGTGTATGTAAAATAGGACACGTATCGGTTTTTATCTTTTCTTTTGAAAATATAATCGTTTTCAACTCTTCATTACCTTGTTCTGAAATAACATTTTTATATAGATGATTATCTTGTTGAAACGAAGTATTCAAAATGGCGGCATCTACGTTTATGTTATTACTTACGTTTATACTTTCGTTTATGTTATTACTTACGTTTATGTTATTACTTACGTTTATGTTATTACTTACGTTTATGTTATTACTTACGTTTATACTTTCGTTTCTATTAGGGTTTAAAAAAGTAAATATATTATTAAACATTGTATTCATTAACACTGCACGATGTCTTCGATAATTTATAATATCTTGTAAGTTTGATTCCATTTTTTCTTCTTCGTTGTCATGTTGTGGTTCGTCATCTTCATTCTCAATATGAAGTGTATTATTTAATGCGCGAATTATTCTCGTCAAATTAGTTGTATCACTTATATTATTCATACTTATATTATTCATACTTATATCATTCATAGTTATATCATTCATACTTATATCTTCCATTATATATTATTAACGAATAGTATTTAAATTATTGTATTTAAAATATTATTTCTTATTATATATCATGTATTTAACATTGAAAATGTCTGTTACAAAGAAAAACTTCGTTACAAAGAAAACGTCCGTTACAAAGAAAAAACCTCACAAATGGTCTATGAAATACAAGAAAAGTATAAATTGTAATAAACCTCGCGGGTTTTCTCAAAGACAACACTGCAAATATGGAAGGAAAACAAAAAAGAATGTCAAATCTTCACGATAGTAATCAAATCTTCATGATGGTGATCAAATCTTCACGATAGTAATCAAATCTTCACGATAGTAATCAAATCTTCACGATAGTAATCGCATTCATATTATTTTTTAATGTATATTTTTTTGTAGGATGAGGTGATGTATCATTTAAGTATATCTTTTTTATATTTTTATGTGTTTTATTACATTGCGGTTTATTATTGCCTTGCGTTGGCTTATCATTGCCTTGCGTTGGCTTATCATTGCCTTGCGTTGGCTTATCATTGCCTTGCGTTGGCTTCTTATAATTGCCTTGCGGCTTATTATCATTAATCGTAAGTCGGTCTTGATATACAAAAAACAATGAGTTTATATCTTGAAATATACATATTGTATCGTAAAATACGATATCTTTAATTTCTTTTTCAGATGATAAATACTCAGATCCGGTTTGTTTGTCTAATGTCATATTGATAATATCTTCTGGTTCAACATCTAAATTAAATTTTAGTAGTGATATTAGTTTATAATTGCGTCCATTTAAAGAAATGTTATTTTTTATAATAGATAATAATACATCTTTTTGTAATATAGCATTATCAGATTTAGCTATATGTTCTTGATTTAACAAATATTTGTCATTTTTGAAAAACTCAACAACGTTTTGATTATTCACATATAGAAAATATAAATTTATACTTGTAGGTTTCTCTTTATAAAAGTCATTATAATCCTTTTCTTGTTCTTTAAAATCTCTCAACCATTTATCATCTATATTCATATTATCATCTATATCATCATTAATCATTGTTTATACAATTATTATTGTATAATATTTTGATTTACAATAATAAACTTATTACGATGAAAATGAAATTACGATGAAAATGAAATTACGATGAAAATGAAATTACGATGAAAATGAAATTACGATGAAAATGAAATTACGATGAAAATGAAAATCCTTTTTTGAATGGTGCTGCATCTGCTGCATCTGCATCGCCATCCGTATCTGCATCTGACGAGTTTATAAGTGTTTGTTCCTCTGGTACATGAACTTTTTTTGCTGCCTGTAAAAAGTTTAAAATGGTATTAATTGTAGTTGACGTTGATGATGAAGTTGACGTTGAGTTTGAATATGAAGTTGACAATGTTTTACTCGATGCCATATTTTTAATGATAGACGAAGATTCAGTAAGAGGAGGAAAATCAGATTCGTCTAACTTTACATTGGTTTTAGCTGTATTTGTATCTGTATTTGTATTTGTATTTCTCTTATTCATAGGAGTATAATATTTATTATTATTCATCGTGTATATATCTAATAATAATTATAACTATTTAATTCATTTCATTTCATAATAATAATAATAATAATAATATTGTATTTGTATATAGAAATGTCTATTGTTGCGATGAAACGTAAATCAAGAGGATATAATGCTCCAATATCAGGGCAAGGAACACAAGGATTTTCTCTCAATGGAGGATATAGAAATCAAGGATGGGTTGGTCAAACATCTATTAGTCGTCCAGTCCATAGAACAATATTTAAAGGAACAGAACCTGTCGGACATGGAGGAATGTCGGGTCAATATGATGTATCTATTCAATCAGGTGGTATATGCTCTGCAAATGACAGCTCTATTATAAAACGTTCTACATTAACAACAAAAGGTCATATTGATACGACTGTAACATATCCAACCATTATATATAATACATCGTGTGTTGATAGTGAGTGTCATAAAGATACAGTTAAATACACTGACCCGTTACAAAGTAGTCAAGATATATATATCAAAAATCTCTCTGACAAAGTCGCATCGTGTGCGGTAGAAAAAACCACATCTGGAATATATAATTGTTCTTCTGTAAACAAGAATGCTGCGTCTCATTTCATCGGAGGTAAAAAGGTGGTTGTTAAACCTTATGCCAAAAATGTATCCAATATATCCTATGGTGAATATATCCGCTCTTTACTTCTTAAAAAGAAATGTTTGTCCGAACCACCAAAAGTGCTGTCGAATAGTTGCTAAGTGCTATGTCGTACGTGCTATGTCGTACGTGCTATGTCGTACGTGCTATGTCGTACGTGCTATGTCGTACGTGCTACGCTCTATAACACGTATTTTTTCTTTCTACAATATTTATATTGTAATATATTATTATATTTGTATAGTATATTACAAAAATCTCTCACTATAATGTGTGACAAAACAAATGCAGAGAAACATAAAAAATATGTAGATTTTTATCTAAGTAAAGATTTTTATATAGGTAAAGATAAATATAGACAATCTTATCACGACGAGGAAGAATATTGGGGTATTGGTATTGAAAACGAGTCTTATATGATGACAGAAAAAATGGAGGAAGTGAAATCAGCATTTTTAATGAATAATACAAAAAGAGAGCGTTATTCGATTGATTATTTTTTAAATTACAAAATGGACGAATATAAAAAAATGGTTTCAAATATAGAAAAGGTCACTGTTCCGCATTACATAAATAGTTATATGTTTCAAAAAATGGATATATATGGAGAACACAAGACACTATATATAAAAGGCATCAAGATGAATCAAAAGTTTTGTGGTATGACTATACACCAATATATGACGTATATGAGTAAAAAATATGCGAAATTATTTGATAAGAATGTCATTTTTGACGGTGACACCATAGAATTTACTACCAACCGATTTTATAAAACGACAGTGAATGATACAGTAAATGAATTGAATACTATAAAACATATTTTCTTGAGAGAAGTGAATAAATATTTGGCGAACAAGTTTATATTTGGATCTGAGATTTCTTTTCCATCACATAATTATGGATTTGTAAAATATATGACAAACTCAAATAATATCGGCATATGTAATAGCGGAACATATCATATTAATATTACATTACCAACTACATTATCTCTCAATGGTATGAAAATAAAAGATCCGGCTGCGTTTAAAAAAACACACTGCAATGCGATTCGGTTCATTCAATGGATTGAACCATTAATTGTTGCACTTTATGGAACACCTGATATTTTATCGTGTGTAAGCGGCAGCGACAATGACAATGACAATGGCAATGACAATGGCAATGGCAATGGCAATGACAATGGAAATGGCTACTGCAAAGGCTCTCTGCGTTTAATGATGAGTCGTTATATTGGGTTGGGAACATATGATACGGATACAATGGAGCCTGGAAAAAAACTGAATGATTTTGAATATAAGAGAGATGCGTCACATTATTTCAATCAATTACATAGTACAGAATCGCCATATAATCCTCCAAAAACGATTGGATATGATTTTAATTATAATAAATTTAAGAATCACGGCATTGAATTGAGAGTCTTGGACTATTTCCCAGAAGAATATTTAACGGATGTTATCAATTTTATCATATTGGTATGTCAGCATAGTATTTATAATAACAATAAAAATATAAACCCACAGCATTCCAAAATGTGGAATGAGTTTGTTGTATGTTGTATTCGTCAAGGTTCGGAAGCTATGGTTTCAAATGAATTATATTTATGTTTAAGAGAGATTTTTGGAATGGATACGTCAGATAGTTGTTGTTTTGATTATTTATCTCTCTTTAGACGAAATAAAGATAGAACTGTAATGAAAGTGATTACAAAAATAAGTGATTTCTTATATGATAAATATAGCAAAGATACTATAGTTCAAAAAATGTCGCCTTTCATGAAAAAGATTGTTTGGATTGATTACAATAAAATAATAAGAGAGAAATATGTAAAAGCCATTTATCAGTAAAAGCAATTTATCCATAAAACATAAAAAAAGAAGAAAATTGGGTTTTTTCTCTTCTTTTTCTCTCTCTTCTTTTTCTTTTCTATTTCTCTTTTTCTCTCTTCTTTTTCTTTTCTATTTCTCTTTTTCTCTCTTCTTTTTCTTTTCTATTTCTCTTTTTGTCATCTTTTTACTTTGAATAATAATTTTTTACAGCCATTGTATCTGTAATTCTCATCCTGTCGCGAAACATTTTCACTGCGTATGTATATCTATAGTTCCACATCAAGTTCACGACGTATGAATAGTCGTAGTATTTATCGAATGAAATGTATTCGTCTCTCAGATTTTTTTCCTTTTCAATTTCTGTTTTGATTTTCTGTAAATTTTCGATTACCAACTTACATACGTAAGAATGTTGGTAACGCAATACAGTTAATAAAGAATTGAACTCTATATTAACCGCTAGGTCTGTCGTTTCATCATCATATCGCATTGGCATTCCTTTTTCAATCTCTTTTTCCATTTTTTCACGCAAATAATACGTGTTCAAACGTTTATTGAACTTTCTTGCAGTTATGTCTGATTTCAATACGTGATATACGTCATTTAAATCAACGGATGTAACTCGTTGCGCTGGTGTCTCCAAATAGGTAATTTCTTTTTTAATATCTCCTCTTGCAATAGAAAGGCACGTTGTCATTGTTGTTGTTGTTCTTGTTGTTCTTGCTCTTGATTTTGCCTATAAATGAATGGCATAAAAGTATTTCAATTTTTTGAAATAATAATTTCGATTTTTCGTTTTTGTATAAATGTAAATAAACAATATAAAGTTAAGTATAATAATTTATAATAAATGCAGCAACAGCAGTCAAATAATAATAATATTAATAATATTAATAATAAAATGTATCAATCCCCGCCCATTCAAATACAATTTAAGCAACAGCAACAGCAACAGCAACAGCAACAATCACATAATAATACTCCTCAAATAACACCATCTTATGCAATGACACCACCGAATTCAAATAATATTATGAGTTCCAACAGTATGAGTTCTAACAATGGTATGAGTTCCAACAGTATGAGTTCTAACAATGGTATGAGTTCTAACAATGGTATGAGTTCTAACAATGGTATGAGTTCTAACAATGGTATGATTTCTAATAATGGTATGAATTCTAATAATGGTATGAGTTCTAATAATGGTATGAATTCTAACAATGGTATGAGTTCCAATAATGGTATGATTTCTAATAATGGTATGAGTTCCAATAATGGTATGATTTCTAATAATGGTATGAATTCTAATAATGGTATGAATTCTTCATCATTCTCTCCAAATACAAATACATACTTCTCTCCATCATTCAATTCTATATCAGGATATAGCAATACGCCACAAATGCAAATGCAAATGCCAATTCAAATGCCACTCCAAATGCCACTCCAATACCAAAATAATATGTCAGCAGGTGTAACTGCTGTATTAGGACAATCTATGAAGACACATAAAATTTATCGTCCTTATTTTCAATTAGAAATATATGTTCCAAAACCAATACTAACATCCACATCATCTGCTGGTGCTTTTGCATGTGCATCTGCTGCAAACAATCTTAGAACATTATACGAATCTATTGTTTCAGAACACAATAAAGTTACATTGCCACTTATTGTTGGATCGCCTGGTGAATGTAATGCCGGTTTTGATTTGTTAACACCTACACCAATGTGTGCGAGTGGATATAATACTGTTAAGATAGATCATATTGTAAAGTGTCGTATGTCAAAGATTCTTCCTCATTCTTCGCACCCGATTAATGTGTTTCAAGACGCAAATGGTATTTTAAGACAATACAACACAACTATTCTTCCTGTCGGTTTTTATTTATATCCGCGATCAAGCACTGGAACAAAAACGCCATTGCGTCTTGCAAATTCGGTAGGCATTATTGATTCTGGTTATCGTGGTCCTTTAATTGCGGCTTTTGATAATTGGAAAAAAGATGATTTTGAGATTCAAGAAAATCAACGACTTGTACAAATATGTGCCCCTGATCTTTCTTATCCAATCTACGTTATTTTGGTAGATACAGAAGAAGAATTAGGTAAAACAATTAGAGGTAGTGGAGGGTTTGGGTCTACTGGGTAAGGGTGCTATGCCTTCAGCACCCAACAATAAGGTAAGGGTGCTATGCCTTCAGCACCCCTACAATAATGTTATGCCCTACTTAGGTGTCTGTATCTCCTTATAAATCTCATGTGTATACGTATCAATATAATCTATAATTAAATCAGTATACTCTATTTGTGTTTCTATATTTCTATCTTTTGCTATTTTACAAAACTGACAGCAATAAACCATATATCCAAATGTATCATATGTATCATCTCTATAAAAAATAGTATTTGCTGTTTTTGCGTTACACAATACACAGCCTTGTATCCATCCATTTCTAGGTAAATTTGTTTTTACAAAAATAGGAGCATATAACATATTATTTGATTTTGACATATTTGATTTTGACATATTATTTTCTGTATCATCATCATCATCATCATCGTCTAAATAGTGTTTTGATTTTACATATGGAGTGTCGTCTCGTAAAAAGCAATTTTCTTCAAAATCACTATCACATTCTACAACTTCTATTTTTTCGCGTTCATTGGCATTGGCTTCAGCTTCAGCTTCAGCGATTACATTAGCTTCAGCGATTACATTGGCAAACGATGCAGCTAATACAATATAATTCTCATTATCATCTTGTGACATATTTATTATATATTTTTATTATTTTATAAAAATATAAAATTATCATACTTCTTTTTTTACGCAAAATGTTCTTTCCATTATTTTCTCGTAAATAATGTGTTTATATGTATCGACATAATCCATTATTGTATCATTGTATTCTTTTTGAATGACTGTATTATTCTTTTTTGCTTCATTGCAATTACGGCAACAATAAACCATATACCCGACATTTTCATACGTTTTATCTTTATAAAAAAAAGTATTTGATGTATTTGCGTTACATACAATACATCCTTGTATCCATCCATTTCTTGGTAAAGATGTATCTAAAAAAATAGGAGCATATAATATACGGTTTGAATTATCTTCTACGAGTATGTGGTTATCTTCAATATTACATTCGACTACTTCTATTTGTTTTTGTTTATTATCATCATACGACATATAAATGATATTATATAATTGTATATATTATCATTTTTACTTATTCATCTCTTAATGGGATTTTTCCAACTCTTTATCTATTTCGCCAGTTTATTTGGATGGTAGATTTATATCTGGAGCACTATTACGTCTTTCATCATTACACCGACCGAAAAGAAAAATGAGACAAACTTTCTATAAAAAATAAAAAATCGCTCAAATCCTCTTTTTGGTGATGTAAAAGCACCCTTAAAGGGCATTATACTATTTGACGACTACAACCGATTATGATTGTAGTGGTTAGTATATTTTATTGGAATTTGTATTCTCGTTTATACTTTTCAGGTCTTTCACCTTTTTCCATATAACTTTTGAATACCTTTTGAATGTTATTACATCCATTCTTATCACGATTGATACATCCTTTCCTATTGTTTTCCATTTGATATGTTAGGATTGAATGTATCTTTCGTTCTTTATTTTTATTATCTGGTAGATATAAATTTTTACACGGTTCTTCAGTTATATAATTTAAACACGATGTTCTAAATTCATCTATATTAAAAACTTGAAATCGTGTTTTTAATTTTCTTTTTATTGCTAAATTTGGAGTTGATATAAAATTCCTCATTTGTTTCCCAATACTCCAATCACCTATTATGATTTTTATATCTTTTCCATATTTGCTTTTTATTTTATTCAACATATTATCTTCAGTTCGTTTCTTGTTTATGTAAGCATACCATTTGTATTGACGGAATTTTTCATTTTGATATGATGTGTATAATTCTTGATTTACTTTGATTTTTTCAGTAATATATTCTTTGAATTTTTCTAAATTACATGTTTTAGAATTGAAAGCTGATAATGTATTTTCTCTTGTAGTTATGTTTAATTTATCTTTATAATTTGTCAATAACGCTTGATATTTTAATCTTTTTGTTTCACGAATTCGTTGTTTATTTGTATATGATAAAAAATTACCATCATCGTCCATCATTGTTAATAAACTACGCTTTCCGGGGTCACAATAAATATGTTTTCCATCTAATAATTCTTTAGATACTTCATCAATATAAGGAAATTCATGTTGTATTTCCTTTTTAGTATCTTTCTTTTGTTTTGGTTGTAATGCTCGTTTTTTTTTATTTTCTTCTTTGATTTTATTTTGTAAGGTAATTTTACCTTGTTTTTTAATTTCCTTTTCTTCATCTGATAATCCCTTTAATGCTTTCTTACCATTTTTCATTTTGTCCTTTTTAATTCTTTCTTCATTAGTAAAATCTTTATGTAAAAATCTTAAAGATACGGCATAACCATCTGTAATAATTGTATAATCAAAATTATATTTTCTTAAATATTGATTTATTGTAAAAAACCTATCCCATAATATTTCCTTATTTAATTCAACATTATCTAAATATTGTTTCTTATCAGTATCTACCAATAATTCAATTATGGATTTAGTATCTATTTGA
>Ga0209829_10003095_pt1 | contig 12268 bp, 24 predicted proteins | sample C_140205_EF_Meta_FD_187311 | JGI IMG/M metagenome (GOLD analysis project Ga0209829, IMG submission 187311) | Freshwater microbial communities from Lake Croche, Canada to study carbon cycling - C_140205_EF_MetaG (SPAdes) (version 2) | ecosystem: Environmental > Aquatic > Freshwater > Lake...
AATAGTATTATAGGGAACAACATAACTATCATTTTGAGTTGTAAAATCACTCAATACAATATTTGAACTTAACGAAACATCAAATAACATCGGCTCAATTTGTGCAGTCGTTAAAGCTAATGTAGTTGCGTTATATGGTATGATTAATCTACGGAAATAATCAGTATCAAAGAAATCACTTGAATAAGTGAATCCAGCTAACTTAAAAATTGAATCAATATATTGCTTTGCATAAATAGCAGGGTAAAAATTATCAACTCCAAATGTTAATCCGTTTGTTTTTCCATAATCAATCATTGGATAAACATAACCTTCGCCCATACTTACCGAAGTATTAACACCGCTAACCTTTACAATATTAATCCAACTTTGTTGTATATTAGATTTTGAATAGTCGTGGTTATATTTTGACAAGTCAAGTTCTGACAAAAACCTATTTCCCCAAACAGAAAATATATTTGTTATATTTCCCTTTATCGTTACATCGTAAAAGTATTTTTTATCCTCTCGTGAAATCTTTATTAATTGTAAATATCCAACGATTTGTTCTAATCCATCAATATAAATAGTAGCTCCTATTTTATGATTCGTATTATAATTATCGTACCCATCAATCTCAAATGCTGATTTGAAAAACTTATTAGCAATCTTTGACGCAGGTATAGAAATTGTCTTTGAATAGTTGGAATCTCTTTTGTCTGGCTCCCGAATATCTGCAATAGAAAAATTAAGCGAAAATGCTATATCTTCACTTAACTCTAAATTCTCGCCTGTTATTAATTGAATTCTCGTTCTCATTTAGTAGCGTTGTCTATATCTGTCAAATCCAACTTCAAACTCTAATTGTAATTGAATCATTTTAGTTGTTTTATTTTTTTTCCATTCAAAAGAATCAGTAGTAACATTTACCGATACTAAACCATAACCTTCATTGTCCCAATATACCACAGGACTTGTAATAAGTTGTTCTAATACATTTTGATATTCTTGGCTTATCCAATCTGATTGAATTAAATATTTATCTTTAATAACCGTTGAAAATACTTTCTCATTTATATCTGAAGCATTATAAGAATATCCACTACCAGTTAATGTACCAACTACTGCTTTGTATTTATCACGCTTAATAGTTTCGGTACGTTTGGATGCTTTTGTAAAGTTAAAAGATTCAAATGCGCCTAAATTATTTAAGTAGTGAAGTCTTATTGTTTCGTGAATACAATCATCTTCTACTATGTCAAAAAAATAAGTTGTATATTTTGCGCCATCGGTTGGAACTAAAGTAATACCATAACTTTTTACGTCTGAATCAATTACAGGAGTAGCACCCGAAATTACAGTCCAACTTCCCGAATATATTGAAAGTAAATTATTTGTTCCTGAAGGAAACCTCATAAAATGTTCGTCAATATTTGCATTTGTTTGGTATGGATTGGTAATTGTAAACCTTCCGTTCAATGTACCATTTATGTCATACGTTCTTAATTCTACTTTAAGAACTTTTGTAACAGCTTCGCACATCCAATGAATCCAACTATCCTGACCTAACTCAATAGACCTTCTTAAATTATGATTCAATGCTGATTTTGAATAGTCTACTAAATAAAATTGTTGGTCATAGTTTTGATATTCCAACCAGTCAATTTCGCCATTAAATATTCTAATTGTATTTGAAGTGGCTTTTAAAGCACTTACAGTTAAAACTCCTGCAATATCATACTCTTCATAAAATTTAATGTAATAAGTATTATATGATTTTAAATTCTTTTGAAATCCTGTATTATTTTTATCTATATCTTGCGTTACTAATTGCTCAATAATTTTACCGACATTGAAATAAGTATTTCCATAAGTAGCATCAGGAAATTGTTTTAAAGTAATTATATCGCTACCAACATAAACCTTTGCTATGTATTTAAAATTTGTAGAAGCTGAATTTGTACTTGTAACAACAAATATATTATCGTTATAAGCTGGTGTATATGCCGAAGGTTGTTGTGTTATAGTGTATGCCATTATTTTAATCCGTTTAAAATCCCTTGTTTAATTTTCTTTTTCAAATCTTCAATCTGTTTCTTACCAATAGCTTCATCCACAAAGTGTGTAGGCTTTAATCCTCTGTTAGCTATCTTTGCACCTAATATAAATGCAAGTTGTTCCCTCGCTTCATTCATTGGTAAAGGTGTTTTTCTTTTATGTTTTTCGCCATTTTTCATAAAGAATTGGCTGATACTTTCAACAATAGGATTCATATATTCCCCTCTATTAGCAATAAAATCTAACATTGCTTGTTGGTTTATATTCTTTTTTTTAAAAGAAAATTTAGTATCATATTTAACACTCCTGCCACTTACACCCTTATCTACAAATTTAGCATAACCATTTGTAGTTGTATCTAAAATATTGACTTGAATATAACTTGGTGATTGTTTAATATCAGGAACTAATGATTGTGATAATGTACCTGTTGAAACCCTATTATTCTTTTGTAGTGATTGCCTTAATAAAACTATCCATTCATTAGCCACTACATTAGCAATGTCATCCAACGACTTTATATCAAAGTCTTTATTGAATATTCGAGGATCTGATTTAGTTATTGGCATTTAGTTGTCTTATTCTTTCTGATTCAATATTTTGTTTATCCTTATAAAAGCAAAGTAAATTCAAAAACTCTGTTACACTCATTATTAAGTACCTATCCCAATCCAAAGCTGAATGGTTACTTAAGTTATCTAAAGTAATAAACCATCCCCAATGTTTTTGAAATCGTTCTCCAATAGAACTTTCTTCAAGTCCTTCATCGTTTTCTTCATCTCTCTCTCCGAATAGTCCTTTATACCCAGAATTAAATTCTGATAAAGCAAAAAAAAATAATTACTTATTTGGAATACAACATCCATAGTTAAGTTATGTAATAAGTATTCTGCTATTTCTTGTCTGTCTTTAAATATTTGGTCGTAGACAATAATTAGTTCATCTTTTGTTTTTGCTTTGCTTATACGATACTTAAATAGGTCTTTACCCAACCAATTAACAGGGGATAAGAATAGAGAAAGTATTTTATGATAGTTTTGGTTAATAATCTCTTCCGACTTGCATAATGTACTCAAATCAATATACTGACCACTTACCAAATCACTTACTTTAGTTTCTACTTTAAAAACTCTTTTGTTTACTCGTAAGATTCGTGGAACGCCATCTTTAATTTTAGTTTCATAAATAAATTTACTGCCTTCAATTAATTCTGATAGTTCGCTGATAGGAATCATTTCAAAATAAACTGCTGGTTTATCGTGCAAAACTGCTAAAACTTCAAACACTTTTTGTTCTTCAGTCTCATATTTAGCTTCCATTGCCTTTTTTAAAGCAATAAACTTTTCAATAGTTACATCTTTCCATTCCATAATAATAAGAGTTGTTTTTTAATTGTTTGTCCCAAAATAATATAATTAGCCATAAGTGTATACACCTGCTAACTTTAATTGTTTTAAAGCGTGAAATCCTATTGCAGTTGCCATAACTCCGTCATCGTGAAATCCACTTGGTGCTGAATAACGTACCGATTTAGTTTTTGGATTGTATTCGTAAGTAAATAAGTCCAACTCTTTTAATAGCCAGTCGCATTCAAGAAACTTTACTTCCCTATTTTGGTTAGCCACAACCAACTGTTCAATTATATCCTGTTTGCTTTTTGAAGTGGTAACGAATGGCTGAATAAGATTATTATCGTTTACTTTACTTCTTACCTGCTCAAAGATTGGATCTCCGACTCCATTAACTTCGACAAAGGTATGACAACCGAACTCGTTAATACGATTAACGACTTTCTCAACTATTATAGACCAAGTGCTATGATTCCAGCGTTCAATGAATACCATTTCGCCAGCTTCATTAAATACCGATAAGACAGTGTAGTCATCTGCCCTACCAATATCTAAACCTGCAAACATTCTATTGGTTTTGTTAGAAGCTACTATTGTAATTGGATTTAAGAATAAACCACTACCACCATCAACAAATTCAGCTAAATACTCCTGTCTGAATACGTGTTCAGGTAGTGTGTTTCTTGCATCGTCTATTTCCGAAGGATTGATTATAGGATTGTCATACGATGTCATATTAAATGACTTATATTGTAGATTACTTCCACCTAATGAATGGATTCTATGGAAATGATTTTTTCCCTTTGGTGTTGATAAGAATAACACCTTTTTACCTCGAACTAATACAGTGGCTCTTAATACTTCTGTCCACGCTTCTGAATCATAAAATGCAAACTCATCCATAATAAGATAATCGAATGTTTCCCCTCGAATATTGTCATACCTTTCTGCTGAATAGAAATTAATTGAACTATTATTATGACCTACGAATGTTAGGTCGGTTTTGTTTTTAGATTTAAAAACGTGTTGATTGTTACCAAAGGCATTATCAATTTCATCAAATACTTTTTTGCATTGCTTATAAATAGGGGATACCCATCCAATCTTACACTTTGGTATGTTAAAAAACCAATCGAGTGCCTGATTTTCAGCTAATAAGGATTTACCAAATTGCCTACCAATAGCTAATACATAGTATTTATATGGCTCATTCTTTATCGAGTTGTGAATCATTAACTGATTCAGATGGGGATTGTAAAGCTGAACCGAAAGAGGCTTGGACATTATGATTAGTTTGATTTACTTCAGATTCTATTTTGTCTTTCCAGTATTCTTTGTTTATATTCTTTAAAGCAAAAATAGCACCTCCAAAAGTAAAGGTATCGAGTTTTTTTTCATAAGCATTTTCAACAATACCGATAGCTCTTATTATTATGTTACTAAAGTCTTCTGTTTCATTATCTATATCTCCATTTTTCCATCTCATTAATGTAGTTCTTGAAATCTCTAAAAACAAACATAAACCACTAATAGTTATAACTTCTTTTGCTTCTACACACCAATCGAAATATGCTTTACATTCATTATGTAATTCTAAAGCGGTTAGATATTGTTTTGGTCTTCCAAAGTGATGACCTAATGCAAATAGATTATGTTTTGGTGCTGGCATTAAAATACCTCCCCTATTCCTTTTAAAGCATCCACAACTGATTTATTATTATCGTAATGTTTACTTATGTTTAATTCAATTACTTTTTCAATCTTTGCTTTATTACTTCCCATTGCATAGATTCGGCTCAAAGGTATTCCTACTTCTTTTGCAGTGCTTACCATTCCTTGTTTATCCTGTCTTGCTGAAATAATATAAAGTGTATTACCTTCGCTTATTAGTTTTTTTGCAAGTTCCTTTCCAGCATCTGTTGAAAGAGTACCATCATAATCAAATGATATTTTTTCTTTTGAAGCCATTTCTGTTTTATAAATTCCAGAACAAACTGCATATCTTTCCGATGAACTTGGGTATTCATTGTTCATATCGCTATCAGCCATACACCTATCTATATATTCCGATTTTGATTCGGTTGGTTTAGGCTTTGGCATCTTTTTTCTTTATAATAGGTTGCTCAACTGGAGTAGTTAATTCAAATTCGGATACTGCTACGTAAAGTATAATCATCATATCTAATCGACAATCCGTACAATTATGATTAAATGGTTCGCCTGTTAAATCTTCGTACAAAGGAATAAGTTCATCTATTCCATTTGCTAACATTGATTGTTTAGCTAATATTAAAGCATCTGCGTAATTATCTTTAATAAATTGGTATTGGTCTTTAGTTAATTGTTTCATAATGTTTATTTATTAATTCTTTATATTCTTTTATATGTCTGCCAACAGTACTTCTGCTGATCCCGAAATGCGTTGATACGGCTCTAATCGTTTTTAGTTCCAAATATGCTTTAAAAAGTTCGTGCGCTACTGGAAATCTATCTTTTGCTATGCTTCGATAATATTCTTTGTCAATTACTTTTATTATTATATCAAAAGTATTATCTATATCCTCTTTACTTTCGATTTCAATCCCTGTTAATTCTGCTGATTCTACTAAACCAATTGATTTATTGAATAAAGATTTTCTATTTTTAAACTCACTAAAAGCAATTGCGCAAGCATAGGCAGTTATATTGTTTATTTTCTTTATTTCTTTTTCAGGCAACTCAAGTAAAATCAAAACAACGTGAGATATTAAATCCTCTTGCATACCTTTCGCAATTCGATAACAAGCATTTCTGAATGACTTATTATTTATTAATGAAGATATTTCAGATTCTTTTATCATCTGAATACAAATTTACTTAATTTTTAAACAAATAATACAATCGGGATAAATTATTTTAAAATATATCTCTTTGATTATCAGTAAGTTATGTAATATTTGCAAATTATTTTACTGCGACATGTTTTTTGTATTGTTTTTGTACATACTTTCGTACTACCAAAATAATAATAAAACATTCTTTGACATACAGGTTACAGCGGTGCTACCCCAAAGCAATATATAAAGTTACTAACCATAGGGAGTTAGTTGAAATGGAGTTTACCCACGTTTTATACACACCCTGCAGATTGCTGTGAGATTCGATTCTAACAGGGTGCTAAACCAAATAAATATAAAACAAATGAAAATTTCAATTAACGATTTCGATTTTTACTTTACAGGTTATGGTCGCTATAAAGTAAGATATACAAGTCCTTCAACTAAAAAACAATGGGTAGCTATAACTACTGATATGGAGTTAATAGATTGGACAAAAAATGCTGATGAAATAAAAATAAAAGATTTAATAAGATTAAAAAGATTTTGCAAACAATATAATTACTAACCTAAAAACAAAAAAACTATGAAAATTAAAACAACAACAAAAGAAATAGAAATAGAAGTTACATTTCCAGCTTATAGAAAGTCAGATGTGCATTATTGGAAAGTAATAAGTGCTGACCAATGTATAGTAATTACTTTACTCAATGATACTTGTACTTTAGAAATATCTCAATTTAGCGACCTTGCTTATACTATTGGGGATAAAGATTCCACACAAGAAGAGTTTGAGTTGAAGTATAAGATAGCTTTGAATAGATTAAATAATATGCTTAATCAACGAGAAATTGAGCCAATTTACAATGATAATAATCAATACTAATGAGAAAACTAAAAGAAAAACGAACGGAACGAATACAAGTAAGGATAACACCAAGTCTAAAGAAGTTTGCCAGTAAATATAAAGGCGAAATTTCAGAGCAAATAAATCAGTTTTTAACCGAATTAAAAAAAGAATGGGAGACAGAATAATGACATACGATGAATGGAAAATGATGACACCACCGACTAATAATAATGATGAGGTGGTTTACCTTTGTGAATGTTGCAAAGAAGAAGTAGAAGAAGTTTTTACTTTGAAAATAGAAACGGTTAATTTAAAGCCAACAGATTCTGTTTGTGGCTTTTGTCTTAACGAATTACATAATAACTTAACACTTAATAACTAATGATGTATTCAGAATGGTATAAGAAACCAAGCGATAGTTCACGCTTTAAATCAGTAGAAAATGTACTACAATGTGTTTGTGATGTAACAAGAATAGCACAATATGAATTAGCCGGTCGTTCAAGAAAAAGACCTGTGGTTGATGCAAGGCATTTAACTAATTATTTTTTACGAACAGAATGTAATTATATGTCTTTGGCTGATATTGGAAGGATTACTAATACAAACCACGCAACAGTCATTCATTCTATTAATGTACACAAATCACTAATAAAAACAGATTTAGAATTTAAACAAAAATCAGTATTAATCAATTTAAAACTTCAGCAATTATGAAAAACATTGGAAAAATTTGGGGATTGGAAATGGTAGCAATGGTAAAAATGATTTACTTACATTTTCGATTAAAAGAATTAAAAGGCGAGAAAATATTATATGATGCTATAACAGTTGATAATGTAAACGAGTTTAGTTTTGAGGAATTGAATTACATATGCTCCGTAGATTCAGAAATACAAACAATTAAAAACCAATTAAAATGATAGAAAATGTAACAAACCATCCACTAATATTTGTTAGCATTATTAGTATGCTTTCATTATTAGCTTTAATCATTGCTTTATTGAACGCTACAGATGACAATAATGATAATGATAACGATATGCCATACGGAGTATAAATTAACCTTAAATCAAACAAAATGAAAACATCAGAATCAATTACAAAAATCGCTTCAGCTTTATTAAAAGCACAAATGAATATGGGTAATGCTTTAAAAGATAGTAAAAACCCATTCTTTAAATCTAAATATGCAGACCTTAATAGTGTTCGTGAAGCCTGTATGCCATCGCTTAACGCTAATGGTATTACTGCATTACAACCAATGGTTAATATAGAAGGTAAAAACTTTATAAATACTATTTTACTTCACGAATCTGGAGAATATTTAAGTAGCTTAACAGAAATTATTTACTCAAAGCAAAATGATGCACAGGCGCAAGGTAGTGGTATTACTTATGCACGAAGATATGGATTGCAATCTTTTGTTAATATAGGTGCTGAAGATGACGATGGAAATAAAGCAAGTCAGCCAAAAGTTGAAGAGAAAACAACTGCTATTCCAATTCAATGGCTTACCAATGAGCAATTTGATAAAACAATGGTAGCAGATAAAAAAGGTATATTATCGGTCTTATCAGCATTTAATGGTCAGAATGGTAAGAAAATGACAAGTGAACAATTAACTAAATTAACAAATCAACTAAATATAGCGAAATGATACAAACAAAATTTTCAGCATCTCGAATCTCCGAATTACTTGCAGGAGGTTCGGGAAAGACTGCACAAAGTTACATACTTGACCTCGCTTTACAATCATTAGGAATCAAAGACCAGTTAGATACACCAGCTTTAAGGCATGGAATCAACAACCAATTAAATGCTTTTGAGCAAGTTATTAAACCTCTTTATCCTTCTGCTGAATGGTTAGATGTTTTTATTCCTATAAATGAATTTGCCGGCGCAAGTCCTGACTTCATTATTGATGGAAATCCAGCTGATATAAAATGCCCTTTTTACATCGACACCTATATTGAGCAAATTAATAAAGTACCTACGAAGTATTATAACCAAGTTCAAATGCAAATGATGGCTTGCAAAGCTGATATAGGTCGGCTTTGTTTTTACTTAACTAAACCTGAAGAATGGGGACACGAAGGGGAAGTAATCGAATATCCTTTCCCTTTAGAACTTCGGTTTAAGATATTTGAATTTACAAAGGATGAAGAATTGCACGAAAGGATCCTTGAGAAAGTTGAAGAATCCGAACCTAAAAAAGTTCAAATGATACAGATGCTGACCGATGCTGAAGTAATTGAAGAGGAACAATTTTTCTATGAGCAATTTAATGGATTTTGTTATAGGAAAATAAACGAATCGAATAATATATTATCTTTGGATAAGTTATACAGGATTAAAGATAAATTTTATTTTAAAAAATGAGAAAATTCGTGGAATTAAACAAAAAGGTATTAAAAGATAAGCGATGTAAACAATGTAAAGAGTTATTTACTCCAAGAAGTTCGCTGCAATATATTTGTTCAATTCGGTGTACTTTGGATTATAAAAGCGCAATGAATTGGAAAAAAGAAAAAACTAAAATCAAAGAAAGTTTATTAAAATTTTCCGATTACATTAAGTTATTTCAAATTACTTTTAATACCTTTATTCGACTACGAGATAAAGATTTGCCTTGTATTAGTTGTGGAAGATTTGATGTTGAGGAATTTCACGCTGGACATTACATAGCTTCTACATTTCAATATCATCGTTTTAACGAAAATAACGTACATAAACAATGTAGCCAATGCAATACTCATTTGAGAGGTAATATTATCGCATATCGCATAAAATTGATTAAAAAGATAGGTTTAGAAGAAGTTGATTATTTGGAAAATTCAAGACATATGGCTTTGGAAATATCTATTCCTGAAATCAAAGAACAAATTAAGATTTATAAACAAAAAATAAAAGATTTAAAATGAAAGAAAATGCTTTACATCATTCAATCTATTGTTTACTTATTGATTTAGTTGATACATTTCCTCAAGAGAATCAAATTTGGGAACTGACTAATATTTTAGTAGATAAAGCTAAAACATATTCGCAGGATATTTTAGATGAAAATAAACGATTAAAATCTTTAATAACAATTAATAATACAAACTAAAACCTAAATCAAATGAAACCACAAACAAGCCAAATTAAGCAAGTTGAAAGACACTTAAAAAAAAGAAAATCAATTACCACTTGGGATGCTATTCAGCTTTATGGTATTACTAGATTATCAGCTTTAATCTTCACTTTAAGAGAAGATGGGTACAATATAGAAAGTAAACGAATTGATGACAAGGACAGCAGGAAATGGTGGACTAAATACTCTTTAAAATAATACGCACCTTGAATAAGTAATTATTCAGAATAAATATAGGAAGGTGTAAGATAGGTGGGAGCAATCCGAAAGTCAGATGAATGGACATTTGAGCCTTTTAATTTTAACTAATTAAATTAACTATTATGGAAGTCGAATTACACGAAGAAATCAGAACAAATCAAACTATTAATCGTAAATTAGTATTGGATATTATTAAAGACAATTTTAATGATGTTCACACTCAACTAAAGATTAGAAGTAAAGAAGAGCAATTAATAATTGGTAATTTGATTACTGTATTGGAAATGAATATTAAAAATGAAGTCAAACAATTAAATAACTAAAAATGGAAACAAAATTAAATTCAGGAGCAATTTTTAAGAACAATAAATCTAAAGAGACTCAACCAGATTATAGGGGAACTATTAATGTTGATGGTACAGATAAAGAGATTTCACTTTGGGTAAAGGAATCAGCAAAAGGTGTTAAGTATTTTAGCGCAGTAATTAAAGAGCCATTTGTTAAGGATGTAACGAATGTTAAAAAGATATTAGAAAATAATAGTGATGATATGCCTTTTTAATTTGTATAATAGAAAATATTTACTATTTTTGTAAATAGATAATAAATGTTATTGACCAGAATAACAGTCGAAATAGTGTAGTAATACACATACGATAAGTCCCATTTGTACTGGTCTACATTTGGGGCTTTTTCGTTTTAATAACTAAAAAAATGAGTATAAAAAAAATGCAAAGAATTTTGTATACAAAATGTGGATTAAATTGGTTAGATTATTATTATGAATGTCTAAATAAAAGATATGATTTAAACTGGGCAATTATTGAATCTTATAATAAATTTATTGTAAATGGCTAAAAGATTTATAGATACAAATATGTTCAATGATGAATGGGTTTGTGAACTTTCAAAAGATTCAAAATTATTTTTTTTATATTTTATTACTACTTGCGATCACGCTGGAGTTTTAAGATTAAATAAAAAATTATGTGAATTTCAAATTGAAATTAAGAATATTGATAGTGTTATTAAAGAGTTAGGTAACTGTTTGGTAACTCTTAAAGAAAATGTTTATTTTATGCCTAAATTTATTAAATTTCAATATCCAAAATTCCCTCAAAGTAATGTAAAACAACAGGAATCAGCTATTAAAATTTTAACTAATTATGGAATTGATATTAATAATTTAAACTCTTACCAAAGAGTTAGTAAAGAGTTAACTAACACTTATGTAAGTGATAATGTTAATGATATTATAATAAAAGATAAATATTATAGAGAATTTAAACATTTAAAAATTACCAAAGATGAATGTAATCAAATTTCTAAATTAGGTTATTCAAAAAAACAAATAGATGATATTTTTGATTCAATAGAGAATTATAAAAAAAATAGTTCTTATACATCTTTATATCTTACTGCAATTAAATGGCTACGGAAAGAATATACTGGAGTAGAAAAAAATAATGATTGTCCATATTCTGAAACAACTTTAAGATTAGCTAAAAGTATGATGTCAAGTGATGCTTATATCCCTGAATCTTTAATACCAGATAATAAATGGAGAGAAATTTTAACTGAACAATATAAAAAAGAATTAAATATATGAAAGGATTTAAAATTTTAGATTATAATGATGTTCAAGGACCATTAGAACAATATCATAAAGAAGGAGCTAAATTAGGTAAATACGTTGGTTTTGATTCATTTAATGACTTATACTCAATGAAAGAAAGTGGATGTACAGATTGGACTGGATATCCTCAAAGTGGTAAAACTGAAATGCTTTTAGAAATGCTTTTTAATACTTCAGAATTTTATGGATGGAAACATTTATTATTAGTTCCTGATATTGGTGGTATGGTTGAAGTTATGGCTATTT
>Ga0209829_10003096_pt1 | contig 12267 bp, 23 predicted proteins | sample C_140205_EF_Meta_FD_187311 | JGI IMG/M metagenome (GOLD analysis project Ga0209829, IMG submission 187311) | Freshwater microbial communities from Lake Croche, Canada to study carbon cycling - C_140205_EF_MetaG (SPAdes) (version 2) | ecosystem: Environmental > Aquatic > Freshwater > Lake...
ATAGCAGCTCTGGTTGCATGTAATGCATCCTCTACTCTATCTTTCTTTTCTTTCATCTCAAGTTCAGAATTACCTCCAACGTGAATGATTGATACACCGCCGGTGAATTTAGCAAGTCTTTCCTGTAGCTTCTCAGTTTCGAAAGGAGTTTTAGCATTATCAATTTGGTTTTTCAAATCATAAATACGAGATTCAATTGCCATTAATTCACCCTTACCATCAATGATTGTAGTTGATTCTTTCTGAATGGTTGCCTTTCGTGCTTGACCAAACCAAGACTTATCAAAACGGCTTAACTTCATTCCCTTCTCTGTACTTACTACTACACCTCCGGTCAAGATTGCAATATCTTCCATGATTAATTTTCTTCTATCACCGAAGTCTGGAGCTTTAACAGCAGCAACTTTAATAGTACCTCTCATCTTATTAACAATCAAAGTAGCTAATGCTTCTTGGTCAATGTCTTCTGCGATGATTAACAAGGATTTATTCTCAGATGAAACTGATTCTAAGATAGGAAGCAATTCTTTTGCTACTGAGATCTTCCCATCGTAAAGTAAAATGTAAGGAGTATCTAGAATTGAAGACATAGAAGCATTATCAGTAACGAAGTAAGGTGATTTAAACCCTCTATCAAACTGAATACCTTCCACAGTCTCTAAATACGTGTCGCCTGTTCTAGACTCCTCTATGGTAACGATCCCATCTCTACCTACTGCTTCTAAAGCAGAAGTGATGAGCTTACCTACTTCCGGGTCGTTGTTTGCGGATACAGTGGCGATCTGATCTAACTGCTCCTCAGAAGTAATATCTTCAGCAAGTTCTGTCTTGATGTAATCAATAACTTGTTTAACTGCTTTATCAATTTGTCTTTTAATCTCAACTGCATTACCTCCTTCATCTAAAGCTTTTAAGCCTTCGTTGGTGATGAATTGAGCAAGCAAGGTTGAAGTTGTAGTTCCGTCACCGGCAGTATTAGCAGTCTTGATAGCTGCTTGTTTAAGCATATCAACTGCAATATTGTGGATTGGATCTTTAAGGGAGATGATCTTTGCAACAGTAACACCGTCTTTAGTTGATCTTACTTCCCCTGTTTCGTTTCTATAAACTACATTACGGCCATTCGGTCCTAATGTTGAGGTAACAGCATCGGCAAGTTTATTAATGCCTTCTACTAGCTGCTTACGTGCCTGGTTTGAATATTCTACTTGTTTTGTCATAACTTAAAATGCTGGTTGTTCTGATTGATCTTCTGATACTAATACTGCCAGGATTTGATTCTCAGGACCGATGTAATATTCATCTCCTTTAAATTCAAATTTAGTAAAGCCCATAGTAGGTAATACTGCAATGTCACCAACCTTTGCTGTGGTTGCTACAAAGCCTACTCCCGGGACTGCTATTCCGTCTCCAACAGATACTACTTGACCAATTTTGTTCTTTTCGTTTCCTAAATCAGGAACGATAATGTTTCCGTACTGCTCTTCCTCAAACTCATAAGGCTTAAGGATGACTGCGTTGTAGATTGCTTTTAATTTCATTTTATTGTAACTTGTTTTAATTCTTGTAAACGGGTTTTATGTGCTGAGATAAACTCCCTAAGTGAAGTATAGTCCTGATTCTTGATTGAATCTTCTGCGATACTATCTAAACATCTTTCTAAATCTGAATAGTAGCCTAAGGTGTAATCACGTACTCGATCGGAGTTCCCTGCTTTAATTTTCTTGATTGCTGTGTAGCAATTCTGATCATACTGAATGTAATAAGGCTCTAAGAGAGCATCAGTAATCGTGTAGATACTTGAATTTTTTTCCTTTTTATCCATAACTTTAATATTAAAATACGAACTTTTATTTGTAAATGCAACTTGTTTTATTAATTATAATTAGTGACCGTCTCTAAAATTCTTTGCAATCTCCGGAGGTGCTTTAAGAGTTACTCCTGGTAATTTAGTAGTCGTTTCCATAATATGCTTAATGACTTCGGCTGCTTCGTGAACAAGCTCCTCTTTTACTTTAATGATTAACTGATCATGGATCTGAGCTATTACTCGACCTTCCCATCCTCTTCTCTTTAATTCTCTATTAATTGCAAGAGCTGCTCTATTAACTACTGATGCTGCTAATGATTGGATCTGGAAGTTTAAACAGTTATTCAAAGCATTCTTATAATCACCGTAAAGTCTTTTTACTTCCTCTCCTCCTACCTGCTTGGTGAGTTCGTTTCTAAACTTCCAGTCCATAATCCTTTCTCCGAAAGCATCATAAACAGCCTTCCCTCTTTGCAGATGCCTGATTCGACCTACTTGGTTTTTAATATAACCATTCTTTTTAAACAACGCTCTTGAATTATCAATCCATTGAGCAACTCCAGGGAACCCTTGCATGTAACCGGCGTGAAGTCTTTTACCTTCATCCTGAGGTACTCCTAAAGACATTGCTAAGGCGTAAGGAGACATTCCATAAGCTACTCCTAATGAATAACCTTTTGCCTGATTTCGTTTAGGTGCATCAAGTTTCTTAAGGAAATTAGGAGCTCTTTTATCTGCCGATACTCCGTCAGGATATTTGTCTCTCTGCTCGTCAAGCCTTTCGGTTCTAATAGCAACTGTAGAATAAAAATCATGCCCTTGATTAAAGATCTCCTGCATGGCTTCGTCGTTTGAAATAGAAGCAAAGATGTGAGGCTCTAAAGATTCAAAGTCATTATCAACTAATAAGTAACCAGGGTCGGTAGTAAAGAATGCTCTGATTTCGTTATTGTACTTAACGATAATTGGATCTGCTTCACCATCCTCCTTTGGTTTAGGTAGCTGCTGAAGATCTGATCCGTAACGTCCAGACACAGTTCCGTTCTGTTTGAAGTAAGGAAAGAAGCGTCCATCTTCTGCTGACTCATAAAAGCGATCAATATAAGTTGATTTAATCTTCAGTAGCTTATTATAGATACGGAGGTTCTTACACCATTCGTATTTATCAGATAAGGCCTGAATCATATCATCATCGAATTGTGATTGCCCTTTAGCAGTCTTAGATAAAGGTTTTTCTTTTAAGTAATTAAAAGCAATCTCACCTAGCTGCTTCTTAGACTGAATGTTAATAAATTCACCGTCGTTAGACTCCTTCCAAAGTTTCATAGAGACTCTAACTACTACTTCTTCTTTTAGATGAGTTAAGTCTCCGGATAATAAATACTCTCTTACTGGATGTTCGTCAAGCATTAAAACATTTGCCTGCTTTAGTGAATAGCCTCTAGCCGTTTTAGGGATAGGTAATCCGTAAAGATCAACTAAAGTAGAAGCCCATTTGCCTTTATGTGAAGGTGGAAATTCTTTTAACGCCACATCAATAATCCATTCTTTAACCTTCTGAAGTTTCATTAGTTCTTCTAATACTGCCTGGCGGTACTTGTCTTGATCGGCAATGATAGCTTCTCTAGTTGTTTCTATTAAAGGTATATCAAGGGCTATCCCTTCGATCTCCATTGGCACAGTAACTTCTCTATACAAAGGCATTACTTCGTCGTTAAAGAAGAATTCTTCTAGTCCTTCTTCTTTTAGAACTTGTAGGAAGTAATTGCAGATCCTTAAAGTTAAATCCGTATCTGCAGCAGCATACTCAGATAATAAATTAATATCTGCTTTATAAATCTCAAAATTATCTTTAGTAACTGCTCCTCCATTCTCTTTAATGGATGCTTTCAAGTTTAACTGCTCTTGGTTGGCTGCTTCTTCAATATTCAATCCAATCTTATCTTGAATCATAATAGCGATTGACTTTAGTCCAAAAGGATTACCGTAACCAAATGCTCCTTCTTCTTTTACTGTATGAACTAGTAATGCAGTATCAACCCATAATGAAGGTAATAAATCAACCTTATAAAAGTTATCTGTATAACGGCAGTCAAAAGATGCATTATGCATTACTAGCTGCTTACCAACAAGCATTGAGATTAACTTCCTTGCTATTTTATGACAGCTGATGCCTTCAATCTGGCATTCCTCTAAAGATTCTGTTTCATTATTCCAGGCCATAGTAGGCATGTAGAAACCCATTCCTTCTTCTCCTGAGACTGAAAAGCCGATGATCTTACCCTTCCTTGGATTCAAAGAAGTAGTCTCAGTATCATAAGCTAGTATTTCTTTCTCGTTGATGTGTTGAATAAGTAAGTCAACAAGCTCCTTACTATCAACTTTGTAGTACTTTTTTTCGATAACCATTACCTAAAGATACGAAAAAAGCCTAGTGTTACCAAGCTTTTCTTTAAATATTTTATATTTGTTATTTTTTAGTCTACAAACTCTGTTACTGTTCCATTATCTTCATCTATATCTAAAGTCCAACCTTCATCTTTCTCATAAAATTTCAAGAGTTTCTACTTTAAATAAACCTCCCATTTGTGGATCTTCACTTTTAAAACCACCATTTCCTCCTGTTGTTGAAGGTATAGTTAAACTTATTTTTTTTCCTTTTAAAGGAGCTAACAATTTATAGCCACCATTATCTATTAACGTAGCATCAAAAATAAGATTTCCAGTTCCTCCAGTTCTTTTTAAAATATCTGCAGTAACATAACCACTAAATTTTTCTTTTTTAGGGTCTTCATTTGAAAAAGTATCGTAAATTTTTAATTTTATCTTACTATTTTCTAATTCTTTTGTTTTATTTTGAAGAAAATCAGCATATTGATCTGCATCTTTAAAATTAATTTCTGCTTCATTTAAAATAGCCATCATTTTTCTAGCTTGACCTTCGGTAATAACACCGGCTAATTGATTCATTCTAATTATGTCTTTCATTTTTCTTTTGTTATAAATATACCTAAAGATACGAAAAAAGCCCCTGCAAGGCAAGGGCTCTTCTATTTATTTTGGATAATTTTAATTTAAATTATTTTTTATTGTATGACTCAACAATTCTGTCAACTCTACTAATCACTTCATCTAAAGATTCTTCATCATCATCCCCGCCTATCAAAGCATCGATGTATTGTTGGATGCCCATATTGTATCCTGAGTCATCAATCCAATCATTTAGGTGAGGTAAAATATAAGCCTCTGCATGTCTTTGGTGTGTAGTGCCTTTTAGAGCGTAAGAAATTATTTCAACTACTTGTCCTAGCATGTCTTTAGCTTCTTCCAAAGCTGCAACTCTGCTTCTAACGTCATCAGAATCTCCTTCTTCTAAAGGGTTCTCAGAGTCTAAAGCGTATTTGTTTGCTTCTTCTTCCTCATAGTCAGAAACCATTCTCTCTTCGTCAGGAGTCATTGCGCCTCTTTTTAAGTCGTAAGCTTGATTTCTAAATTTATCTCTTTCAGCATACCCTCTTCCGGTATCGTCTGCTTTTTTCATTAGATCTAGATACTCCGGGTTATTAAGTTCAGTCATAGACTCCTTTATAAGTTCCTTCAATTGTGACTTTTTCATATATTATAAATAGGCTTTATTTCTGCTCCCATGAATGAGTACCACCTTGCCATTGGCCGTCGTAGAGTTCTGCGTCTTCTTTTGTTTCATGAACGATCATTTGAGCCACTCTTGCATTCTTTTCAACTATAAGCTTCACATTCACAATCATAACTGTACCCATCTGCTCAGTCTGAAAGCCTGGATCCCATACCGGGGATACAATTGATGTTCCTGTTCTGTAAAGACTGCTTCTATGAATGATAAATGCTGCTGCATTAGCAGGGATTTTACATCCTTCGTTAAAAGTGATTGCATAAGTGCCTGAATCTAGTACCCAACATTCTTTGTGATCTACCAACTGTGTTCCTACTTCCTCAAAGAACTCAGGATTAATATAAGTTCTATCTTTAAAAACAACACTTCCTCCTAAACATTTATGAACTGATGCTAATGATAAATCAATACCAACCTGTGCTGGTTTTGAGTATTCTGATGGGATTACAATCCCTTGGTCTAGTATTTGTTTTGCTGTTAACATATTAATCGTCATTTAAAATTCCAGTAATGTAAGGTTGGTTTCTTTTCAGGCCATTAGTTGCATCAAGTCCATATCCTACAAGCCAGGCTTCATTGTTTAGCTCAAAACCAAACATCAGATCCTCCATATGTGAATAACTTCTCTTAAATAAAGTAACCGGGGTGATTGACTTTGGGTTCTTCTTTTCTAGATGGGCTATCAACTTTCTCATAGTGTTACCTGAATCGAATATGTCATCAACAATATAGATATCCTTCCCGGTAATATCAATGTTTATATCCTTTAAAATATCAACTCGGTCTTGAACTTGACCCAAGTAAGATTTAGCCTGGATAAAATCAATTTCGCAATCAACCTTCATGTTACGTACCAAGTCTGTGAAGAACATAAATGCTCCGTTCAATACTCCGATCATAACCCTTGGTTGGTTCTCAGGGTTGTTCTTGTAGCTCACCTCAATAGCAAGGCTCTGTACTCTCTTCTTAATTTCTTTTTCTGTAAATAAGACTGTATTCATTTTATTTTTATATTCTAAATATAGTTATTATTTTTTTAAATTGCAACTTAATTACTCAGGGGTGCTTTTATGCTTTATCGAGTTTGTTCATAACTTTTCTACTTTAATTTTAACTTTACCTGATGAAAGTAACTCAATTATTTTTTGAGCTTCATTCCAATTTTTACAACCGCTTAAATCGATTTTAATTACATTTCTTTTTTTCATAACTCATATCTTTCTTCTCAAAAGATACGAAAAAAATATTTCAAAAGCAAATGTAAAAGTGCAATAAAGCAAAAAGAAATCAACCAATGGGTGAATAATAACCGAGTAGTTAACCATCGCTGCCATCAAACAACCAAGCATCAATGCTTTAAATAAATGCCAGGCATCAGTCGTCCATACTAAAATAGTAGAACTGTAAGGGAATCTTTCCTTATACTGAGGATAGATACCAAAGTAGTACCACTTCTTTTCAGAAGGCTTTAGAGGGTAGCACCATTTAAATATCCAAGACTTTTGAGGATCCCAGAAGGATGGATTGTGTTTGTAGAAGATGCTCTGCTTGAAAGCAACGAAAAGAATCTCATAGGTGGCATTAAACATGCCTGCTAATGCTATTAGTATTAATATTATCATAATTTTTCCGGCGGTGTATTAAAGATTTGTTTTACTTGCTGGGAGATTGAAATAGGCTGTCCTTCGTTATCAACCCTAACAAAAGTCATTTTAGTGGCTAATAATACAACTTCATCTGCTCTGAAGACATTATATGCTCTTGCTTCTACTTTAAAGGTAGCAGAAGTATTTCCTATCTTTGATAATTCAGCATAAATTTTAACCAGGTTATTCTCCTTAGCCGGTCTTTTAAATACGCATTCATCAATTGCCATTGTGATCATATTTTGTGTTCGGCATTTCTCCATGGCATAAGCTGCCACGGCAGAGTCTATCCATGCCAGAAGTACTCCTCCAAATAGATTGCCGTGAAAGCCTAAGTCAGATTTTTTAACGGGGTGGGTTGATAGTAGATCCATTAATTTCTTTTAAGTAATCTCTAATTTCAGCAGCATTCTCGTAATCTTCTACTTCAGGTAAAATTGCATACTCCATCATATCGTGGAGTAATGCTTTAAAGTCTCCTTTGTGTTTTGAATCTAAATGATTCTGTAACCAGGTTTTTTGCTCGAATGGAATATTTGAATTATAAATTTCCGGATGCATTTTATCCTTGTATAGAAGTCGAGTGTTATAGTCCATTATACTGCTCTTTTAGGTTTACTTGTTGCCTTTATATGTTAAATAAAATAAAGTAGTGGTATTAAAATTAATAATATTAAAGGGAATACGCATCCACCCTCTTTAATCATTATTGGTTCAACTTTAATAAGTTTACTTTCGTCGATTTCTATTTTTTTCTTTTTCATTTGTTACCTCCGTATGTTCTAAATTGTTCCTTCAATATTAATGTCTTGAATACCGTTAGTGCTTGAATTTCTTGTTTTTTTAAATTCTTCAAAATCTTCGTCACTAATGTTATCAACATTTGGAATTACGTTTAATTTTAAATCAAGTAATTCATTATTAGCTTTCCAATATCTAAATAATTCATTCAATGTCACATCTTGAGAATGTTTTGTTCCATCAATTTTTTCTACTGAAAAAAATACTTGAGAATTTTCAAATCCTTCTTGTTTGGCAATTTCATAAAGTGTTTTGATGCTAATGTTCCCATGCATTAAAAAATTTGCTGTTTCTTTGTTTGTTTTTTGTGTGTCTGTCATATTATGTTTTTTAGTTTTCGTATGCTTAATTACACCGCACGGCGGATATCATAACTTATTATGTGATCCCTTCCAGTCCAATTATAGCCCATTTCAAATGCTTTTTCTAATGAGATTGGATACTGCTTAATCAATTCTTCTCTATTATCACCAGCAGGCATCAACCAAGTTTTATTCTTTGGAATATTATGCCTTACTCTGAATTCCTCAATCTCAGTAATTGTTTCTTCTGTACCATCATAGACTGGTTTGTAATGGTAATCTGCATGGTATGCAAGGGTCTGCTCAATTGCCTGGTGATTTAGACGTAGTTTGTTATGCTGATCAATCATCTTCTGATCAACGAGCTTACCCATTGGTGTAGTAACGTCAATCTTAGGTGTAGAGTTACTAAACTTAGGTGAGAGAGAAATAAGACCAAACGGATAGTCTGTCTCAATAAAATGGCTGCCTTCTGTTTCAATAGTTATAAATATGCCTCTTTCGTTAGCAAAGTGAGTTAATTCATTACAGAGATCAGGCTGCATTGTTGGACTTCCTCCTGTTAGCATCATTTCAGTAATGCTAGGATTCTCATCGTAGATCTTAATAATGTCGTTGAACGTATAAGTTCCTTTACCTGGGTGAATACTAGTATACCAAGAATCACACCATCCACCTTCACCAAACCAGCATCTGTGAGTACAGCCTGTAGTTCTAACGGCTACTGTTGGTCTACCTTGTCTTGATCCTTCTGATTGAATACAGGTATAAAGTTCAAGGATTGGTAACGTCTTATTATAATCTAAAATACGTCCCGGTTTTTTATTTTCTGTTGTCATAATTATCCTTCGTATATTGCTGAGTTCTTTCCATTCTCCATAAATTCAACTCTGGCTATTTTTACTCTGCCTTCAGTCTCTTGATTAACAAACTCCTGAAGCTTGTTATAAACATACTCAGCAAACTTCTCTGCTCCTACTGCAGGTAAGATTCTAACCTGAGCTGCTCCTGCTTGACCCATTAACTTAAATGATTCAATAAACGGATCATCTTCGGCAATAATCATAGTATGATCAAACATATGATTCATCCAGGCTTTAGGATTCATTCCATCGATAGTTCCTTTAGCTCTTTTCATTCCACCAAAGTCCCATACCCAGTTTCTTTGATCTAAATCTCCTTCAAACCATACCCTAAAAGATACTCCGTACCCGTGAATGTATTTGCAGTGAGTTCCATCTGCTCTCCATTGACGAAATACACAACTGAATCCGTCAAATACTTTTGTTGATTGATACTTTCCCATAGCTAAATATACGAATTTTATTTATTAAAAGCAACTCTTATGCTCTGTTATAAGATTCTAAAATTAAGTTCGGTGGTTGAACGCCGACAAACTTCTGAGCTACTTGACCATCCTTTAGGATTAAGACTGTAGGAACGTTTCTGATTCCATAAGTTGCTGCTAGGTCTGATTGCTCATCCACATTTATTTTCTCTACCGGAACCGTTTGTCCGATCTGTTCCATTATCGGTGCAAATTGCTGACAAGGAGAGCACCAGGGTGCGCTAAAATATAAAATTTTTTTCATACTAATTCTTCTAATATACCAATTGCTTCGCTAATAATTAAAATAACTGCCCCAAGGCTAATGCTCCAGAATAAAGCAACATAGCCGGAGATTCTAACAGCTGATTTTAAAAAGCTGATTAATTGGTGTAGTTTTGGGTCAGGCTGTTGCATGAGAATCTAATATTAATTTAACGTGTTCAACTACTTGTTCCCAAGTTACTGGTCCATTCTCGTCTGCGTACTTAACTGGATCTTTTCTTCCAAGTTTTAAGAATGCTTCTACTCGTTCTACTGAAGAGGCTGATTTGTAATCTGAATACCAAGTACCTGCTTTCCAAGGTAGTTCTGACCAGTCTTTTACTTTTGCATCTTCTCCGGCACCTTCTATAAAGATTGGCTTGTATGAAGTATTAGTTCTACTATACACATCATCAAAGTCAATATGAAGGGTATCACAGCACTTCTCTCCGTCTCTTAGTATTCCGAACTTGGTTGACTTTAAGTACGGCGTATACAAGGATACCTTATCAGAACCCCAGTTGCCTAGTTTAAATGCTTCAAAGTCTGCATCTCTAAACTCCTGTCTGCAGTCTGGGTAAATTTCATGATCACCTGCGTGGATGCCCATTGCAATTACACAGCTAGTATTTTTTTGTTCTGCAACTGATAATGCAACTGCTTGAATGATTGAACTAAAGATTTTATTTCTATTAGGTACAACCGTTGCTTTCATATTCTCAGAAGCGTAATGACCTTCAGGAACATCCTCACCGCCTGTAACTAAAGCTGAATTAAGTAATTGGCTTAAGCCATCAAGTTTAATTACCTGATACTTAACCACCGGGTAACCTAAAGCAGGTAACTGTTTATTTAAATATCGAACTAAAGATTCTGCTCTTTCAAGTTCTACTGAATGTTTTTGACCGTAGTCAAAAGATAATGCTGTAACTTCGTAGCCATCGGCAAGTAGACGAAGGAGTAGAGTGGAACTATCCATCCCACCTGAAAGTGAAAGCACTCCTTGTTTTCTCATTAAAATGTTACTGTAAAGATTGTTCTAATAGAAAGTTCAGACATTTCATATTCAGCTAAGTCTTTATCTCTAGCTACTTGAAAGTCTACTGACTGTCCGTTTTTGGTTTCTACCCAAAGTTCTTTAATGAACTCGGTCTTAGTAATTTTTTGATCTTCGTCTCTTGTTACTTTAAAAACTGCTACTTTGTTTTGCATAATTTGATTTTGTGGTATTAAATTAAATGATTGTGAAATTGGCCCAGCTATAAGCGAGGAATTAGGAGAAAGGTATGTTGTTGTTCCTGATGTTGTTGTTAGTACTACGTTGCTTGTACCTGATGCTACGCTTAGGTTAGTTCCTAGGTAACTTGGTGTGTATATAATAGGTTCCATATTAAAATTTGTTTGCTAGATTAATTATAAATTGTTCTTCTTCTAATGTAAGATAAATTCTTTTAGAATACAACTTATCTAGAGCTTGTTTGTAGGTTCTGTCTTGAAGGTTTTCTTGCCCTACTTCCGGTGAATAACCAGGTACAAAACCATCCTCTGCTAGATACTCTACTAGTTGTTTTTTTTCTCCTGTAGAACATTCATCATAAAAATCATCAACGTCAACATCAATGTCAACATCAACCGCTACTCCCCATTGTGATATTCTTGCCATATTAGTTTTCCTGTCTTTCGATCATTGTTAAAAGCACTATTACTAAAGTAATGTGCGTGGTTAAAGTAGTACTCTGTCCGGTGATGAGAGTGCTGATAGCTGCTGCAATATTAAATCCGATTGCAAATTCTAATAGTCTGTTTTTGTTTCTGCTAGTCATATTGAAAATTCCTTTTTTTCATTGTAAGGAGATTGTCCGGTACTGAAATAACCGATAAGCCAATTCTCCGGGTACATTTGAACCCAGCCTTTATAGGATAGATTACTTACATATTTTCTGTCTGTTGGTATTCCAACAGCGGTTGCAGCACTGTGAACTTGTTTTCCTAATTCCGGGCCTGCTGCCTTGCCTAGATAGTCATAAAGTGATAAAAATTTTTCCATAACTTATTTTTTTATTATACCTAAATTTACGAACTTTTTTTCTTATTCGCAACTTTTTTCTTCTTTTCTTTTAAAGAATCTAAATACTCTTTTGTGTATTGATGCTCTACTTTGATTGGTCCTGAACCTGATTTATTTTTATCATAATGCCAGGTTGAGATAGTCCCGTCGTCGTTAGTATACACCCTAGTGTATTTCTGTAGAGGCTCAGTCTGAGTCTTTGGAATGTAGGCCATTACTCAATAGGCATTTGAGGTTCAATAACGTGCTGCTGTTCTGTATTTAGTTTTTCATAGAACTGCCCTTTAGCTATTTTATAAATTTCATCAATGCCGTCGATGTTGTGGTTCTTGGCCAGGTGTAGAATGATATCCTGATTCATTGAAGCATCAACAGAGGCTACTATCTTACCTTCCGG
>Ga0209829_10003097_pt1 | contig 12256 bp, 7 predicted proteins | sample C_140205_EF_Meta_FD_187311 | JGI IMG/M metagenome (GOLD analysis project Ga0209829, IMG submission 187311) | Freshwater microbial communities from Lake Croche, Canada to study carbon cycling - C_140205_EF_MetaG (SPAdes) (version 2) | ecosystem: Environmental > Aquatic > Freshwater > Lake...
TCCTTATTGTCAAATTCATTGTCCACTTTCAAATAATATTCCTGATTGGTTAAAATTAACAGCAGAGGGAAGATTGGAAGAGGCTTATGAAATATCTTCAGCAACAAATAATATGCCAGAAGTTTGCGGAAGAATATGCCCTCAAGACAGGCTGTGCGAAGGTAATTGCGTCATTGAAAGAGCTGGTCACGGCACAGTTACAATAGGCTCAATTGAAAAATTTATAACTGATACTGCCTTTGAAAAAGGTTGGGTAAAGCCAATTAAAATTAAAAAAAGTTTAGGACAAAGTGTTGGCATTATAGGTGCTGGTCCAGCGGGACTTGCAACTGCAGAACAACTTAGGAAAATTGGATATGAAATAACCGTTTATGATAAATATGATAGAGCAGGAGGATTATTAATTTATGGAATTCCAAACTTTAAATTAGAAAAAGAACTTGTCCAAAGAAGAACAAAGCTTTTAAAAGACGGTGGTATTAAATTCGAGTTAAATTTTATAGTTGGAAAAAATGCAACTTTATCTGAGCTTAGAAAAAAACATGATGCAATATTGATTGCAACAGGAGTTTACAAAGCAAGAGAAGTAGAAATTCCAGGATCTAATTTTAAAAATATTTATCCAGCCATGGAATTTTTGACTGCATCAAATAAAAAAGGATTGGGTGACAAAGTCAAAATGTTTGATGATGGATCTCTAAACACCGAGGGAAAAGATGTTGTTGTAATAGGAGGGGGAGATACAGCAATGGATTGTGTTAGAACTGCAATTAGACAAAATGCCAAATCAGTAAAATGTTTATATAGAAGAGATAAAAGAAATATGCCAGGTTCAGCAAGAGAAGTTCTTAACGCTGAAGAAGAAGGAGTAGAATTTCAGTGGTTGACTAATCCAAAAGAATTTATTGGAAAAAATGGTGATGTCAAAGAAGTTGTACTAGACAAAATGAGATTGGGAGAAGCAGATGCAACAGGAAGACAGAAGCCAGAGATAATTCAAGGTTCAGAAGTAAAAATTAAAGCTGACATAGTTATTAAAGCTTTAGGATTTGATCCTGAAGATATTCCAAATTTATTTTCAGAGCCAAAATTAGAAGTTTCTAGATGGGGAACTATTAAAACAGATCTTAAAACAATGCATACTAATCTAGACGGAGTCTTTGCAGCAGGTGACATTGTAAGAGGAGCGTCCTTAGTTGTTTGGGCTATCAAAGACGGAAGAGACGCTGCTGAAGCTATGGATAATTATTTAAGAAACAAAGTTGCAAAATCATCAAAGAAAATGGTTGCTTAAATTTATGAAAATTTTAGATAAAAATTTAGAAAAATTAATCAATGCAGGTGCTTATAATAAAGAAGATGAGCATGATGCGTGCGGGGTTGGTTTTGTTGCCTCTATTGATGGAAAACCAAGAAGAGAAGTGGTTGAGAATGGAATTGAAGCTTTAAAAGCTGTTTGGCATAGAGGAGCTGTAGATAAAGACGGTAAAACAGGTGACGGAGCGGGAATTCATGTTGAATTAGCAAAAGACTTTTTTGAAGAACAAATAAAAATCACAGGACATCACACTCATAAAAACGATCAACTTTGCGTTGGTATGATTTTTTTGCCCAGAAATGATTATGGAGCACAAGAAACTTGCAGGACTATAGTTGAACACGAATTATTATCTAATAATTTTTATATTTTTGGCTGGAGACATGTTCCAGTAAAAGCAAAAGTTCTTGGTATTAAAGCAAATGATACTAGACCTGAAATTGAACAAATATTATTTTCACCAATTCAAAAAACAAATTCTGAAGAATTAGAAAGAAATATCTATACTGTAAGAAAAAAAATAGAGAACAAAATTGCACAGTCGCAGTTGAAGGATTTTTATATTTCTTCAATTAGTTCAAGATCAATAATCTATAAAGGAATGTTTTTAGCAGAGCATTTGTCAGATTTTTATCCAGATTTATTAGACAAAAGGTTTATTTCTCGATTTTCAATTTTTCATCAAAGATATTCAACAAATACTTTTCCAAGCTGGGAGCTTGCACAACCTTTTAGAATTTTAGCACATAACGGCGAGATCAATACTTTAAAAGGAAATATAAATTGGATGAAGACACATGAACAAGGACTTGAGTCTGATCTATATAAAAATATTGATGACTTAAAACCAATTTTAAAATCAGGAAGTTCAGATACAGCTTGTCTTGATGCTGTGTTTGAATTGTTAACAAGATCTGGAAGATTATTGCCGCTTGTAAAAATGATGATGATGCCTGAAGCATGGTCTAAGAGAAGTAAAATTATCCCGCAAGCCTATAGAGATATGTATAATTATTTAAATTCTGTGATTGAACCGTGGGATGGGCCTGCTGCTATTGCAGCAACAGATGGAAATTGGATTTTAGCTGCAACTGACAGAAATGGTTTAAGACCTTTAAGATACACAATTACTAAAGATAAAATTTTATTTGCTGGATCTGAAACTGGCATGGTTCCGGTTCAGGAGGAAAATATTATTTATAGAGGAAGAGTTGGACCTGGGCAAATGATAGCCGTTAATCTTGATGAAGGTGTTTATTATAATGATAAAAAAATTAAGGATTTTTTATCTAAAAATCCTATCTATAAAAAATTTAGTCAGAATTTAATTGAGATTAGTAAAAAGTTTAACAACCTAGAAGAATTTAATTCTTTTGAAGGGGATAAACTAAGACAAAAGCAATATGCAGCTGGAATATCTATTGAAGATTTAGAGATGATTTTACATCCAATGGTCGAAGATCAAAAAGAGGCAGTTGGTTCTATGGGCGATGATACGCCAGCAGCTGTTTTATCTGATGTTTACAGGCCATTATCACATTTTTTTAGACAAAACTTTAGTCAAGTAACTAACCCTCCAATCGACTCTTTAAGAGAAAACAGAGTCATGTCTTTGAATACGAGAATTGGAAATTTGCAAAATATTCTGGGAGAGGATTTGTTTAACAAAAAAAGTTATCTTTTAGAAAGCCCAGTACTATCTAATGCGCAATTTAAAAAATTATTTGAAGTTTTAAATGAAGAATACAAAGAAATAGATTGCACATTCGAAGTCGGGGATAATGAGGCTAATTTAAAAGAAGAATTAAAAAGAATTCAAAACGAAGCTGAGCTTGCAGTTAGAGAAGGCGTTAAACATATTATTTTAACTGATGAAAATATTTCAGCAACAAGAATTGGGATTCCAATTATTCTTGCCACAGGTGCGGTACAAACTCATTTAGTAAATAATGGACTTAGAAAATTTACTTCTTTAAATGTTAAATCAGCAGAATGTTTAGACGTACATTATTTTGCAGTTCTAATCGGAGTTGGCGCAACAACTGTTAATCCTTATTTAGCATTGGATTGTATTTATCAAAGATATCAAAAGAAAATTTTTGGAAAATTAAATTTTACAGAATGCGTCTCTAATTATATTAAGGCTGTTAATGATGGCTTGTTAAAAGTCATGTCTAAACTTGGAATTTCTGTAATTAGTTCTTATAGAGGTGGATTAAATTTTAGTGGTCTGGGGTTAAGCAGATCGTTAGTAGCAGAATATTTTCCAGGAATGTATTCCAAAATTTCTGGAATTGGAATTTCAGGAATTGAAGAAATGATTAGAGCTCAACATCAAAAAGCATTTAGAGCAAATGTTATTAATTTGCCGATAGGTGGATTTTATAAATTTAGAAAAGGAGGAGAACAACATTCCAACCAAGCAATGACAATGCATATGTTACAAACCGCTGTTGCAACGGATTCTTACGATTTATTTAAAAAATATTCTAAGATTATGAATGAACAGCATCCTTTAAATCTTAGAGATCTTTTGGATTTTAATTTAATAAAAAAACCTGTTCCTCTCGAAGAGGTTGAGTCTATTACAAATATTAGAAAAAGATTTGGAAGTGGAAGCATGTCTTTAGGAGCTCTTTCAAAGGAAGCTCATGAAACTTTAGCAATTGCTATGAATAGAATTGGTGGAGCATCATGTAGTGGAGAGGGAGGTGAAGACGCTAAAAGAGCAATACCCAAAGATAATGGAGATAATGCAAACTCGAGAGTTAAACAAATTGCCTCAGCTAGATTTGGTGTAACAGCAGAATATTTAAATAACTGTGACGAGATAGAAATTAAAATAGCACAAGGAGCAAAACCTGGAGAAGGAGGCCAGTTGCCAGGATTTAAAGTTACGGCTGAAATTGCAATATTAAGACATTCAACACCAGGAGTGACTTTAATATCTCCACCGCCTCATCATGACATTTATTCAATAGAGGATTTGTCGCAACTTATCTACGATTTAAAACAAATAAACCCTAAGGCAAAGATTGGAGTTAAGTTAGTTTCGTCAACAGGAATAGGTACTATTGCTGCAGGAGTTGCCAAAGCAAAAGCTGATGTAATTTTAATTAGCGGACATTCAGGCGGAACAGGAGCATCTCCATTAACAAGCGTTAAGTATGTTGGTTTACCATGGGAAATTGGACTAACAGAGGCTAATCAAATTTTAACTTTAAACGGTTTAAGACACGAAGTTATTTTAAGAACTGACGGGGGACTTAAAACTGGAAGAGATGTGGTAATGGCCGCAATGATGGGAGCAGATGACTTTGGAATAGCCACAACCTCATTAATAGCGATGGGCTGCATAATGGTTAGACAATGCCATTCTAACACATGCCCAGTTGGAATCTGCACTCAAGATGAAGAACTTAGAAAAAAATTTACTGGGACACCAGAAAAAGTTGTTAACCTATTTTCATTTATCGCTGAAGAGGTAAGAGAAATTTTAGCGAGCCTTGGTTTTAAATCATTAAATGAAATTGTTGGCAGAACAGATTTATTAAAACAAGTAAGTAGAGGGTCCGCTCATCTAGATGATTTAGATTTAAATCCTTTATTAGTTCAAGCAGATCCAGGTGAAAATCCAAGATATTGTTTAAAAAGAGAAAGAAAAGAAGTTCCTGATAGTTTAGATAAACAAATTATAAAAGATTCCTTATCGTTAATCGAAAAAGGTCAAAAATTTCAATTAAGTTATGCCGTAAAAAATACACACAGATCTGTAGGCACAAGACTAAGCTCAATTATTACAACTCAATATAAAAATAAAAAATTATCTGAAGATCATATCTTAATTAAATTAAGAGGATCGGCAGGACAATCTTTAGGAGCTTTTGGAGTTTCTGGAATTAAATTAGAAGTAACTGGCGATGCAAATGATTATGTGGGTAAAGGACTGTCGGGTGCAAAAATAATTATAAAACCAGCATCAAATAGCGAAATACAAACTTCCAAAAATACAATTATTGGCAATACAGTTTTATATGGTGCAACATCCGGACTATTACTTGCGGCGGGACAAGCAGGTGAAAGATTTGCAGTTAGAAATTCAGGCGCTACAGCTGTAGTTGAAGGCTGCGGAACAAATGGTTGTGAATATATGACGGGTGGCAATGTTATTATACTAGGAGAAATAGGTGATAATTTTGCAGCTGGAATGACAGGTGGAATGGCATTTGTATATGACCCTGAAAATAATTTTGAAAATTATATAAACCCCGCATCTGTTATTTGGCAAAGAATTGAAACGGATTATTGGAATAATTTTCTTTTAGATTTGGTACAATTACATGCAAAAGAAACTCAATCAGCCTATTCAAAAAAAATTATTCAGCAGTGGAGTAATGAAAAAAATAATTTTTATCAAGTTTGCCCTAAAGAGATGCTAGATAAATTAGAGCACCCATTATCGAATAAGGCAGTCCATGAAAAAGCAGTCTAAATCAATCAATCTAGTTTGTTTTGGTTTTGGTCTAACGGCCCAGTATTTTGTAAAAGAACTTTTAAAAAATAAATATAAAGTTAATTTAATAACAACTTCAAGATCCAAAGTTTTAAATAAGAAATTCGAAAGTATTGCTTATAAAAATTTTTATTTTGAAGATTATAAATTTGATAAAAAAATTATAAAATACATTTTATCAGCAACTCATATTTTAATTTCAATACCTCCAAGAGATAGAAAAGATTTTGTCATTGAAAATTTTTATAACGAGATTGCTTCAAATAAAAAAATTAAATGGTTAGCTTATCTTTCGTCCACCAGCGTTTATGGAAATCATAATGGCAAATGGGTTAATGAGAATAGTAAATTATTAACTATTAACGATACCGGAATTAATAGAATTGTAGCTGAGAATGAATGGCTTAAACTAAATAGGCATCAATTAGTTCCAACAAGAATATTTAGATTATCTGGAATTTACTCTCCAGAAAGAAATATTTTTTTAAGATTAGCTAATGGTCGTATTCGATACGTTAAAAAGAGTAATCATTTCTTTTCAAGAATTCACGTAGCTGACATCGCTCAAGTTTTATTTAATTCTTTAATCTATTCAAAACCAGGAGAAATTTACAATGTAGCTGACAACAAGCCATCTTCTTATGAACAGACAGTGTTTTTTGCTTGTAGTTTAATGGGTGTTAAAAATTTGGAACCTATTTCATTTAATAATTTAAAAGAAGGAGAGATGAAAAATTTTTATAAGGATTCAAAAAAAGTCAGTAATAAAAAGATTAAACAAAATTTGAAAGTAAAATTGTATTTTCCAACATACAAAGAAGGTTTAAAAAGTATTTTAAAGAATATTTTTAATCGCTAGATCTAATTTTTTAAGATCTTTAACTCTTGATAAGCTGTGATCTCCATCTTCAATAATGGTTATTTTAAAATTTTTGCTTATTAAAACTTTATTTAGTAAAACTGAATAATTCCAAGGAACAGAACTATCATTTATCCCATGCAGGAGTTCAATTGGAAAATGACATATAATTTTTTTATTTAAAATGAGTAGTTTTTTTCCATCAAATATAAATTTTTTTGTGATGGGATAAAAATTATTATAACTGCTTTTTATTTTATAAATTATATTCTGATTTATTCTTTTTTTTTCAATAGGATTAAATTTTTTCCACATCAATTCTTCAGTAAAATCAGGCGCAGGAGCAATTCCGATAAAACCTTTAATTTTTTTATGAAAATATTTAATAAGTTGAATACCAATCCACGCCCCCATACTTGACCCAACTAGAATTATTTTTTTATTTTTTGTTAATTTTTCTATGATTTCCTTAGAGTCTTCTATCCAGTTTTTAATGCTAAAATCTATAAATTTCCCTGATGATCTGCCATGACCGCTGTATTCAAATAATAATAAATTTATTTTATTTGTGTTACTAAATTTTTGTAAGTGTTTTGCTTTCTTACTTTTAATATCTGACATAAGTCCATGAAGAAAAATAATTGTAATCGGACTTTTTTTATTAATAAATTTATAATGAATTTTTTGATTATTTTTTGTTAAAAAAAAATTTTGCTTTGGATTCTTCATTGTTAAAAGTATAGCATATTAATTTAATGGATAAAAAAATTCGTTTATTACAAGTTATTCCAAAATTAGATACAGGTGGCGCAGAAACAGGCTGTATAGATGTTGCAAAGTTTATAGTTGCTCAAAATTATTATTCAGCAATTTTATGTTCTGGTGGAGAACAAATTAAAGATATAGATCAAACAAAAATTAAAATCTTTATATTCCCAGTTCATAGCAAAAACCCTTTATTAATTTTATTTAATATATTCGTAATTTTATTTATCATTTTTTTTCATAAAATTAATATCATCCATGTCCGTAGCAGAGCACCAGCATGGTCTTGTTATTTTGCTAGTAAATTATTGAATATCTGTTTGATTTCTACTTTTCACGGCACTTATAATTTTAATAATTTTTTTAAAAAATTTTATAATTCAATTATGCTAAGAGGGAATGCAGTTATTGCCGGTTCAAAATTTATTTTAGATCATGTTAAAAAAAACTATAACAGTTTTAACCAGTTATTTATTGTGCCTAGAGGAATAGATATTTTTTATTTTGACCCAAAAAATTTAAATATTGAACAATCCGATAAAGTTAGAAATCGTTGGAATGTACCTGTTAATAATTTTTTGATTCTACTTCCGGGCAGATTAACTTATTGGAAAGGACAAATGTTTTTTTTAAAAACTTTATTAGCTCTTAAACAAGAAAATTTATTACAAAATATTAATGCCGTTATACTTGGCCATGATCAAGGAAGACTTAAGTATAAGGAAAGTTTATTAAAATTTATTAATGAAAATAATTTAGGAAATCACGTAAAAATAATTTCCAATGAATCTTTCATGCCCTCTGCCTATAATGCATGCGATTTAGTGCTGTCGGCTTCAGTTGAACCGGAAGCTTTTGGCAGAGTTGCCGTAGAAGCACAGGCAATGGAAAAGCCAATTCTTGCAAGTAATATTGGAGGTTCCGTTGAAACAGTATTGGATAATCAAACAGGCTGGTTGTTCGAATCTGGCAACGAAAAAGATCTTGCAAATTTTATTGTTAATATTTCTAAAAAAGACAAAAGTTATTTAAAAGAATTTGGATCAAAAGGTCGAAAGAACGTTATTAGTAATTACACAGTTGATCAGATGTGTTCTAAAACACTAGAAATTTATAAGTCCTTAGTTTAATAAGAGACATGCTTAACATTACACTTCTAGATGGAAAAAAACTTCAATTTCCAGGAAAAGTTAGTGGGCATGAAATAGCAAAAACTATTAGTCCTTCACTTGCAAAAAAAGCTTTAGTTATAAAAGTAAATGATAGTTTTAAAGATTTAAGTACAGTTATTGAAAAAGACTCTATGATCCAAATTATTACTTTGGAGGATCATTACGGATTGGAAGTAATCAGACATGATACGGCGCATGTACTCGCTATGGCAGTTCAAGAATTATTTAAAGATACCCAAGTTACTATTGGTCCTGTTATTGAAAATGGTTTTTATTATGATTTTTCTAGAAAAAAACCTTTTACTGATGAGGATTTAGTTAAGATTGAAGAAAAAATGAGAGAGATCATTGATCGAGATGAGCCCACAACAAGAGAGGTGTGGGATAGAGAAAAGGCTATAGAGCATTTTAAAAAAAAAGGAGAGCTTTATAAAGCCGAAATAATAAAAAGCATTCCTACTAAAGAAGAAATTTCAATTTATTTTCATGGCCAGTGGCATGATCTATGTAGAGGGCCGCACCTTTCTTCCACAGGAAAAATAGGCAAAGCATTTAAGTTAATGAAACTTGCAGGAGCATATTGGCGCGGAGATTCAAACAATGAGATGTTGCAAAGAATTTATGGAACATGCTGGAGAAATAAAAAAGAGTTAGATGAATATTTACATAGAATCGAAGAAGCTGAAAAAAGAGATCATCGCAAACTCGGTAAAGTTATGGACTTATTTCATTTTCAAGAAGAAAGTCCTGGAGCTGTTTTTTGGCATGAAGCAGGCTGGCAATTATTTCAGTCATTAATAGACTTTATGCGTCAAAAACAAAATGAAGCTGGTTATCGTGAAGTTAATACCCCTGACATTTTAGATAAAACATTATGGGAAAAATCTGGTCACTGGGAAAAATTCCAGGAACATATGTATACAACTACAACTCCAGATGAGAGAGTGTTTGCAATTAAACCCATGAACTGCCCTGGCTGTGTTCAGATTTTTAATCAAGGCTTAAAAAGTTACAGAGATTTACCCTTAAAATTATCAGAATTTGGGAAAGTTCATCGCTATGAAAGTTCAGGATCTTTGCATGGATTAATGAGAGTTAGATCTTTTACTCAAGATGATGCACATATTTTTTGTACTGAAAATCAAATTACAGAAGAGTCATTAAAAGTTACTAAGTTAATCTTAGATATTTATAAGGCATTTGGTTTTGAAAATGTGATTTTAAAATATTCTGATCGTCCAGCAAAAAGAGTTGGAGATGATAAGCTTTGGGATAAAGCGGAAGCCGCATTATTAGAAGCGGTTAAAGCTTCAAAACTAGATTACTCTATTAATAAAGGAGAAGGAGCATTTTATGGTCCTAAGATTGAATTTGTTTTAAGAGATACAATCGGTCGAGATTGGCAGTGTGGAACTTTACAAGTAGATTTAAATTTACCAGGAAGATTAGGCGCTACATATATTGATAAAGATGGAGTTAAAAAAAACCCAGTTATGTTACATAGAGCATTATTCGGATCACTAGAAAGATTTATAGGTATTCTAATTGAGCATTACGCGGGTAAACTTCCATTGTGGTTATCACCCAAACAAGTTGCAATACTTCCAATTTCTCAAGAATTTGATGATTATGCAAAAAAAGTATCAGCTGAACTTGATAAAAACAAAATAAGGAATATTATTGATCTTAAGAATGAAAAAATTAACTACAAGATTAGGGAACACTCTTTGTCTAAGATCCCAGTTTTAATGATTTGTGGATCTAAAGAACAAGAGAGTCAGTCAATCACACTCCGAAGACTCGGCCAAGAAAAACAAGACACATTACCTTTAAAAGAAGCTTTGAGTTTATTAGTTAAAGAATCTTCAATACCAAAAATCTAGGAGTATAGTTATTAATCAAAATTTTCAAAATAACAGAAGTAATTTTAGACCTAACAGTTCTTCAAATCGTGGACCAAAAGTAAACGATAGAATTCGAGCAACTGATGTTCAGTTAATCGGAAGCGATGGTCAAAATATCGGGATCGTTTCTTTAAATGATGCATTGATGACTGCAAAGGAGCAAGGTTTAGATTTAATTGAAATTGCTCCAAATGCAAAACCACCTGTTTGTAAAATAACTGATTTTGGAAAATATAAATACGAATTACAAAAAAAAGCCAGCCAAGCAAAAAAGAAACAAAAAGTTGTAACTCTTAAAGAAATTAAAATGAGACCTGGAACGGATGTCCATGATTATAATTTTAAAATGAAGGCAACTGAGAAATTTTTAGCTAAAGGGGACAAAGTAAAATTTACAATTAAGTTTAAAGGAAGAGAAATGCAGCATTTAAAACTAGCACAAGATCTTGCTGGTAGAATTGTAAGCGATTTAAAGATTACAGGTAAAGTTGAACAGGCCCCAAAAATGGAAGGTAAGCAAATGACTTTCATTATTCAGCCGCTAAAATAGCAGTTTCTTCAATTTCATACTTATTGTTTTTCGTCTTTAATATTAGTATAAACCGCAGGTATTTATTTTATGTATAAGATTAAAACTAAGAGCTCAGCTAAAAAAAGATTTAGAATTACAGCAACAGGCAAAGTAAAAATGCCACAAGCTGGAAAAAGACACGGTATGATTAAAAGAAGCAATTCACAAATTCGAAAACAAAGAGGAATGGCAATTATGTCAAAACCTGACGCTAAGATTGTTAAGTCCTATATGCCAAACAGTTTAAGAGGTTAATCTATGTCACGAGTTAAACGAGGGGTAGCCAGTCACGCAAAACATAAAAAAGTTTTAAAAGCTGCCAAAGGTTTTTACGGAAGAAAAAAAAATACAATTAGAACCGCTAAGCAGTCAGTAGAAAAATCTTTACAATACTCTTATAGAGATCGAAGAACTAAAAAAAGAAACTTCAGATCACTTTGGATACAAAGAATTAATGCGGGTGTTAGAGAGCAAGGTTTAACTTATTCTAAATTTATTAATGGTCTTAATAAATCAAAGATTTCTATTGATAGAAAAATTTTAGCAGATTTAGCCTACCAAAATCCAGAGGCTTTTAAATCCATCGTAAAAAAGGTACAGTCTAGCCTAAACTAGAAAAACTAGTTCCATAAATACTAGTGATCACCATGGATGAAATTTTACATTTAGAAAAAGAATTTAAATCTAAAATAGATCAATCCGATAATCTTCATAAAATTGAACAAGTAAAGTCAGAAGCTTTTGGTAAAAACGGAAAGATAGGTGAGCTTTTTAAAAAAATTACAACTCTTCAAGGAGAAGATAGAAAGAATTTTGCTTCAAATTTAAATAAATTAAAAGACAATATTAATAATCTTATTAATTCCAAAATAAGTCTATTTGAACAAACAGAGATTAATAAAAAATTATCAGAAGATAAAATTGATGTTACTTTGCCAGGAAGACCTATTACTTTTGGTAAAATTCATCCGGTAACACAAGTCATTGACGAAGTAACAGCTATTTTTGGAGAAATAGGGTTTTCAGTAGCAGAAGGACCTGATGTTGAAAATGAATATAATAATTTTACAGCTTTAAATACTCCACCACATCATCCAGCAAGAGACATGCATGACACTTTTTATTTAGGTCAGGATAAAAAAATTTTACTAAGA
>Ga0209829_10003098_pt1 | contig 12252 bp, 8 predicted proteins | sample C_140205_EF_Meta_FD_187311 | JGI IMG/M metagenome (GOLD analysis project Ga0209829, IMG submission 187311) | Freshwater microbial communities from Lake Croche, Canada to study carbon cycling - C_140205_EF_MetaG (SPAdes) (version 2) | ecosystem: Environmental > Aquatic > Freshwater > Lake...
CTGGGTCTGCATTCCTACATGCAAGAGGCCTCTCATGAAGGTGCCGGTAGTAATCACCACGGATTTGCCCAGAAACCGCAGCCCGAGATTTGTTTCCACTCCCGTCACGTGATCTCCCTCGACGATCAAGCGCGTGATGTTGGCCTGCTTGAGTGAAAGATTGGGGAGGTCTTCAAGGATCGCCTTCATGCGAAACTGGTAGGCCTTCTTATCACACTGGGCCCTTGGGGCGCGGACGCTGGGTCCCTTCGACGCATTGAGCATCCGGAACTGGATGCCCGTGGCATCGGTGTTCAATCCCATCAAACCTCCCAATGCGTCAATCTCACGAACCATGTGGCCTTTGGCCAATCCTCCGATGGCGGGATTACATGACATCTGGCCGATGGTATCGGCGTTCTGGGTAAGCAACAGCGTGTGTGCACCTAGGCGCGCTGCCGCATGTGCTGCCTCAATGCCAGCATGCCCAGCACCAATAACCACAACATCAAATTGATCCGGGTAGTTAAACATCAGCATTGTTCCACATGGAACTTTTATACAAGTTACTTTTTATAAACGTTTTATGTTTATTTTTAAGGGCTTTATGGATTGGTGGCCCTTTTGGGAACACTTTGTGGATGAATGATTCTTTCTGATGCCTTGTTGTTCCATGAAACATTATTTTATCCTCTCCACCACAGAGGATCGTTCTTCGTTCACACACCGAGAGTAAGCAGTAGAATCTGTAGTTAGAATGGTTTAGGTGTGCCTGGGCCCGCTTATTCACACTCTTATTATTATGAAGAAATTGGCAAAAAGATTTTTTTATCAATCCATCCTGTGAACAACCATGAATGGGTAATGTCGTAGAAAAAGGATCTCGAAGAATTCTTTCAGTGTTGGCTAGGAGCAAATAGAAAAGAACGTCTCATGGGAAGAGTATCGTTAAAAAGACCAAGGCACGGTACAAGATCTCTTTTTGTGTGGATCTTTGCTGTTTGCTTCCTGGGTTCCATACTCGCACACCTTCTTTTTCTGAGTGAATCAAGTACTTGGATAGTTCCGGGATTCTCGTCGGCCAGTTACGATACGATTGTTCCAAGAACATTCCGGATGAAACGAGTGGAGATTGATGCAAAAACACTAGTTGATTCAGAACCACTCAAAGAGAAAAAGGAGCAGCATGTGGAAGTCGTCATTTCCCAGGAACACCCCGTGACCGACGGAAAAACCACCACACTGGAGAAGCCACAGGTCATGCAGCAACCCAAGGAAATTCTTCCAGAGGAGAGAGTGGATCAGCATCCACCAGAAAAAGTCGAAAAACTTCCGGGTACGGAAACACTCGCTGTGAACGCGCTTCCTAATATAGTGCCGTTTTCCGCTATGGTGCTGGAGCAGGGAAACAAAACCGAACAACATGCACTTCTGCCACTACGAGAGGATGGGTTTTCCGGAATCAGTGCAAAGGCAGGCCAACAGGCAGGAGTAGGAGTAGGAACCAACTTCAGTAATATCGATGATCTGCTGGCCGGTACGGCCACCCTTACCCAGGAAATGGCACCCATTCTGATGCCGACGGATCTGCTATTTGAATACGACTCCGACACGTTGAGAAAAGAAGCATCCGAATCGCTTTTAAAACTTGGTGCGCTGATCAGGAGGAATGCACAGGCATCCTTTCGCATAGAGGGACACACAGATTCCTTTGGAAGCGATTCCTACAATGATCAGCTGAGTCTTCGGAGAGCGGAGGCCGTGAAGACTTGGCTTCTCCAGAACGCCGGCTTGGATACTCGTCAAATAACAACGGCAGGTCTTGGAAAGAGACACCTCCTGGCTCCTTCAACCGGGAGCGTTACCGAACAACAGATCAACAGACGCGTCGAAATCGTCATCACAACGCACTGACAAAGGAACACCCTATGGAAGGCATTATCCCTCTCTCGGAACATCGCGCGCGCATCCAGGAGGAAGTCGCTCGGAAGCTCGCGGATGTCATTGAGGGGGAAAAAGAACTCCCCATAACCAAGCTTCAATCCTTCCTTAAAAAGGAAGAGCACCGGCTGAAGATCTGGCACAAAGGCGGGGGCGGCGGAAAGGAAATTGCAAGCCGCAGAACCGAAATTGTGGATATCCTCGTGCGGGAGATTTTTCAATTCGCGACCAGCAAGGAACTAGGAGAAAAAGAGCTTCCCGGATTTCTGGTGAGTGCATTCGGAGGGTACGGAAGGAGAGAATTGAATCCCTTCAGTGACGTGGACATCACATTTCTTCATGCGGGGAACAAACCGACCGAGGTGATGGAGAGGATAATCTCCATATGTCTTATGGCTCTTTGGGACCTTGGGTTCAAGGTGGGTCACGCAACGCGGTCGGTACAGGGAGCGATGAGTCAGGCTAACGCCGACATGATGACCAAGACGGCTATGCTGGAAAGCCGCTGGCTGGCAGGCGACAAAAAGTTGTTTCAGGAATTTAGGAGTCAGTTTGAAACCGCCTGCGTCAAGGGGAAGGAGAAGGATTACATCGCCTTCCGGATGGATAATCTCAAGGAACTACGGACCAAATACGGGACAAGCGTGTTCATGCAGGAGCCGAACATCAAGTCGGGCTGCGGAGGTCTGCGAGACTATCAGAATCTTCTTTGGATGGGGATGTTCCATTCCGGTGCCTACACAACAAAAAAGCTCGTGGAGGAAAAAATTCTGCGAGAGAGAGAGCGCAAGTCCTTGGAAGAAGCCCACGAATTTCTGCTTCGGATACGCACGGAAATGCACTACCAGACCGGGCGCGCATCAGAGCAGCTAACCCTGCAGCTCCAGGGAAAGGTCGCCACAGCCCTGGGCTATCCGGAGAAAAACATCCTCCGCCGCTGCGAGGCATTCATGAGGGACTATTACAGCCACACGCGTGCGGTTCACCTCATTAGCTCTCTAGCGCTCGGGCGAATTCGCGAGCAACAGGGAAGCCGCATGAACCTGCTGAGCAAGCTCCTCGGCAGACAGGCGAATGTGGACGAAATGGAGATTAGGAACGGGGAACTCTTTCCTAAAGCCAGAGATATTTTCAACCGTGAGCCGGCACGCCTCATGAGGGCTTTCCAGATCGCGCAGACCCGAAACGTGAATTTCTCTGCAGAGTTGGAGGATCTAGTGAAACGGAGGCTGAAGCTGGTGGACCGCATCTTTCAGTACAACAAGGAGAACCGCGCTGTCTTTCTTTCCATCCTCTCGAGGAAGGGAGAGGTCGGGCGCAGCCTTCGACTCATGCATAATCTCGGTTTCTTGGGTAAGTATCTGCCGGAGTTCGAGCCGCTTACCTGTCTCGTGCAGCATGAGTTCTTCCACCGGTACACCGCCGACGAGCACACGCTGCTCTGCATCGATAAGATCGATGCGCTTCTCTTAACCAAGGAGAAGAAGCTAGCCCGGTACCGAGAAATCTTCCGGAACTTCGAGGACCCCGCAATCCTCTACCTTGCCATGCTGCTTCATGACACAGGTAAGGCAGCCAACACCCAACATCACGAGGAGGCCAGCGCCCTGGCAGCCCAGCGGGTAGCCAGAAGGCTGCAGCTCAACCCGGCGAGGAAGAAAATGCTGATCACGCTCGTCGACAACCACGGGGAAATGAGCGGAACCGCGCGCAGTAGGAATGTCGATGACCCTGCGACGGTGAAGGAATTCTCCGAAATCATCCGAGATCCCGTCACTCTCGATGCGCTTATGGTGATCACTCTTGCCGACGGCATGGGGACAAGCGACGAGGGTTGGAGCGACTGGAAGGAACAGATGGTCTGGTCCCTGTACCACCAGACTCGAGGATTGCTCACCAACAGCGCCGGATTCCGCGAAGAGCAGCGACAGCGCCGGGAAGAGCTGCGCCAGAAAGTCACCGCCGCATTACCGGACTGGTTTGAAGAAGAGACTTCCGCGCAGATGAACGGCATGCCGGACCGCTACTTCCTTACGAAGGATGCCGCGGAAGTATGCCGTCACATTCTGCTTTATCGGCGCTTCTTCGAGGAGGGGTTGAATACAGAAGGGCCGAACCTCTGCCCCGTCATCGAGTGGGTGGACCACCCCGAGTCAGGATATGCCGAAGTTCTTGTCTGCGGGTGGGATAGGGAGCGCCTGCTGGAGAGAATTGCTGCCGCGTTCCTAGAAGCGGGGATCAATGTGCTAGGCGCCGACATCTTTACTCGCAGCGACAACCTCGCGCTAGACCTCTTCAAGGTCACCAACCATCGCAACGAACCACTGCCGAGGGAGAGGGAGCGCAAGCTGTTCGAGCAAAAACTCGGGGAATCACTCATGGCCCCCGGTAACAGACTGGTCCCTGTTCCCAAACAAAAACGCGATATTCTTACGGACAGAGAGAAGAGAAATGAAGAGGAGGAATTGCCCGTTTGGGTCGTAGTCAACAACAACGCCCATCCCTCTTGCACGATTCTCGAAGTCCAGGCCCCCGACCGCATGGGACTCCTCTACCATTTACTGCGGGCAATCTCTCACGGCGGAATCACGATTGAGGCTGCGCGCATCGCCACCGAGCAAAAGGCTGCTCTGGATGTCTTTTATCTCCGCACTAAGGAAGGAGGAAAACTCGAGGACCACAATCAGCTCATGCGTCTCGAACGACGCCTCCGAACAGCAGCGGCGCGCGCAGGGGAAAACAACGGATGATCCGCCAACTTCAAAGAAGCATCTTCTGGAGGGGAAGCATCCTGAGTATAGCGCTCGGTGTGGCCGTATTCCTCGCAATCACGATCGCCAACCGCGGAGCCGTCGAGAGCTTTCCCCGGGTGTTTGCGATGATCACGGGACACGCCGATCTGGAAATCCGGGGGCGAATCCCCTAATCCGTGCTGCCCGGGGTGATGAAAACTCTCGGCGTGAAAGCGGCGACACCGCTCGTTGAGGCGATGGTGACGCTACCAGATTATCCAGGCGAGTCGCTCCACCTTGTCGGCCTCGATCCCTTCACAGCAGCAGGACTGCTCTCCCTCAACCCGTCCTTCGAAGACCAAGCTCAAAAGCAAACCCAAATCGCAGGAAAAGAGGCTAGTAAGGAAGGCGCGGGCAACCTTGCGGAGTGGCTTGGAGAGGAGTCTGCGATTGCTGTACTGAGAGATTCCCCGGACGGCACCATCTCAAGCAGGGCGATTCGATCCGTCTCCAAGGTGCTGGGCCACCACGGCAGCTGATCATGAGTCAGGTGATTCGTACGGATGACACCTCGGCAGAAGGGCGAGGGGGGATTGCCGCATTGGATGTTGCGACGGCCCAGGAGTGGGAGAGAAGGGCTACCTAAGTGCCATCCTGATCAAGCTCCGGGATCCCGGGGAGAAGCAGGCTGTCATCGATGGGTTGCAGCGACTTCTACCTGCAGATGTGACCGTACAATCCCCAGCGCGGCGAACCCAGCAAGTCGACATTATGCTCGCGGCGTTCCGGCTCAACCTCACGGCCCTAAGCCTTGTTTCGTTGATGGTCGGAATGTTCTTTGTCGGTAATTCGGCCGCCGCTTCCGTGGTCCGCCGTCGCGTTTCGCTGGGGATCCTCCGGGCCCTGGGGACAGGAAGGCCAATGATCCTTGCCATGGTTCTTGTGGAAGCGGCGATCAGCGGGTTGATAGGATCCGTCCTCGGCGTCCTGATCTCGCCGCTTATTGCCAGCATTCTCGCCGCGCCGGTGGCTCAGACGGTTACAGCCCTTTACCTTCCGGTCGATGCCCACGGCGGATGGCCCACCCCGCTGGAAGCCCTCGCCGGAATGGTAGCAGGAGTCTTGGCCTCCTTGGTAGCAGCCTGGATACCCGCCCGCCAGGCGGCGGCGGTCGATCCTACGAAGGTCCTCCATCCGGGAACAGCGCCGGAGATCTTTCCCATCCCAGCCCTACCGTTGGCATTCTGCGGAGTGGTCTCGGGACCAGCGCGCGGCTCCATTGATTTTATGCATGGCAAGGTTGCCCAGAAAACAAGGGCCTTGGAAAGGGGCGATGGTATCGCTCTTTCTGAGAGTCTGGGACGCAGGCTGAAACTCGGACCTGGAGATAAGCTGGTTCTTTCCGGACCCAAGGGGCCACTCGCACTTTCTGTGATCGATCTCTATCGCGATTACACTCGCGACCGAGGCATTGCGATGATCGGTGCCGATTATTTTTCTAAGGTCTGGGGTGCCCAAGGGGTGCACTCTCTGGCGATCGAGTTTGCGCCTGGAACATCCGACACGATCCGGGAAGAGGCCAGCACGGTTTTTTTCTCTGCCTTCGGTGGCAAGGAGGCTTTCATCTGCTACAGCAACCATGCCTTGAAGGCCCGTATTATCGAGATCTTCAACCAGACCTTTGCGGTGACGGCTGTGCTCAAAACCATTTCGATAGCCGTCGCGGTCGGCGGGGTAATGCTTACCCTCGGCATCTTGGTCATGGAGAGGACTCGTGAGCTGGGCGTGCTCAAGGCCATCGGTGCCTCCCGAGGGCAGATTGTGCGAGTGATACTTGCAGAGGCCTCACTGATTGGATTGTTGGCCAGTCTGGTGGGGATCGTGAGCGGGGCAGCCCTGGCTTTGGTTCTGACTTGGGTGATCAACAAGGCCTTTTTCGGATGGAGCATTGATCTTGCCTACCCTTGGCGCGACATCGCGCTGGTCCCGTTATGGATGACGGCAGCCGCACTGGTGGCTGGATTTATTCCAGCACTCCGAGCTTCAACCATACCACCAGCTTCCGCGCTCAGAATGGAATGATAAAACGGAGGGTAACGAAGGACATGTGGGGAGTTCGGGGCATGAGGCTCTCCCATGTGAGGGTCTCTCTTCTCTCTGGAAGATGTGTTGAGAAGAATTTCTTTTAAAAAGAACTTGCACGGGAGAGAAAACCCTATAAGTTTAACTTATCGAAAGATTGTTCTGGGGGGAACAACAGGCCGTCGTACCAAATGGTGCGGCGGCCTGTATCTTTTAGAACGAGAACGCGGTCCCGTATTATTTTCACGGGCCAAGTACGCCGAGAGCAGGCATACTTCGCTTCCAACGCATCGATCCCTCATGCCGCCCCGTTACAAAAACACCGAGGATCCGGAACACCCACCCGCCATGTCCGGAACACCTACGGCATGGAGAACGCTGGGCTTGCTGGCATTAGCGGTGGCGACCTGGCTTTTCTTCAAGCCGGTATTCTGCGGAATGTTACAGGGTGGCCTTGGGCTTGCTGCCTGGGGAAGTGGCGGGGAGTTGCACATCGATCAGCTCGCGCTCGCAGAGAAAGGCTGGATCCAAGCCCGGGGCGTGACATGGCTATTTGGCCCCCCTGATCACCGAAGCAGTCTCAAGAGCGAATGGGTTTGGGTGCGACTTGTCTCAATAAAGCAACTGCTTCATTTCTCCGATGGGGAGCCGCATAGGTTGGTAAGGGAGATAATGGTTGGCAAGACCAAGGCGCTTCTGGATACCCGATCGAGCACACGCTCCTCAACGTCGCTCATGAAGCATCCGCTGTGGAGCATACAGTCCTATTTGCGCCCCGCCCTCTTTCTTCCCTCCTCTTCCTGCACATTGGGGTCCACGGACCTGGTCATGATAGGAGATCATCACCGGCTGGCATTGAATGGCCTGACGCTTCGTTTGCCAGACCGATGGGCCGGCAGTATTTCTTATGCCGATGGTGCGCTGGATCTCGATACTTGGCACCGAGTTCTGCCCAAAGCTTCTGCCCCCGCTGTTTGGGAGGGTGGTGTACTTCATTTGGGTGAGCTGAATCTGGGCCACGAGTTCCTCCTTAAGGAGTCGTCTCTTCGACCGGAGGCCGGAGGGGTCGACTTCGGCATCAGGGGAACGGTCGGCCATGGCATTCTGAGGGGTGACGGTAGCATGGGGACGTCGATGAATTCCAAACATCTCGAGCTGACGCTGGTGGGTGAAGGTTTGGCGCTGGAGGCCTTCCATGAATGGATGAAAGATGAAAAAAAGGCGACCGGTGTCATCAGCCAGGCGCGGTTTACGTTCCGTGGCGATCCCGCAAACCCGGTGGATGCCGACAGCTCATTACGCCTCATCGCCCGCGACTTCCATTGGGAAGGAAAGGGTTGGGAGTCGCTCCGGTTAGCCACGACACTTACGGGGCGCAACCTCACCCTTTCTGAACTCCATCTCCAACAACAGGAGAATGAAGTGACGGCATCGGGACAAAGCCATCTCCCAGCAGATTGGCATGCGGCGCTCCGTGCGCCTTTTATCGCGAGCTTTCATGCTGAGCTTGAGGATGCCAGTGCGCTGGCAGGACTGGTTGGCCCCCAGTTTGCCCAACTGGGTGGAGGAATGGCTCTGGAGGGAGAGGTACAAGGGTCAGAGAACAAGGCAGAAGGATACTGCAATGTCACCGGCACTGGCATGACTATCCGTAAATTGCCATTGGACTGGCTGAAAGGATGCGTGATCTTCGCCGGTGATCATACCCGGCTGACCTCCCTAGAGGCATGGAGCGGACGAGATCACCTGTATCTAAGCGGTAACGTCGCTAATAGCCGCCCCCATGCTTATAAAGCCGAGGCGGAAGCCGATGTCCACGACCTGACAAAGCGTCTTTCCCAGGTAGGAATTACCACCGCCACCGTCATCGGAGGCGGCGGAGTGAAATTTCACTGGCAGGGAGAGGGCACCACAGAAGTTCACAACGGATCGTTCCAGACCCAGGTTAACGGATGGGTGAGCAAGTGGACGACCACCGGCATGTCCGGTACCTTCGAGGGAAATTACGCACCGGGGAAAGTGGAACTCTCCAAAGCTGATTTCAAGCAGGAGGACTTGTCACTAGCCATGAAACTTTCAGCGACAACCAACGCCTTCCGGGCCACGGACATTGTGGCGACCCGCGCTGGTAAACAGGCACCTCTTGTGAAAGGCGAACTGTCGCTTCCGTTCAATGCGCTGGAATTTTGGCAGAGCGGCGACGCGCTCAAAACCATCGCGATGGACGGGCCGCTCGGGATCAACCTCTCCCTTCAGGGAATCAAGGCCGAGGAAATTGCAGGATTGTTTGGCCAGGAAATTCCTTTTGTAGGAAGCCTTGAGGGATCGATCTCCGCAACAGGCACTCCAGCAAGACCAGACGTGCATGCCGCAATGGGCATCCGCCAATTTTCACCCAAGCAGGGCGGGCCGACCGCGGATCTTTCCCTCTCCTTGGAAGCCGGGGAAGGGAGAGCCAAGGCGAAGCTCCTTCAGGAACCGGCATCCTCTTCACCATTGGCCGTGGAGTTGGAGACGCCGCTTTCCTTGGTCAAGGAGCAAGGAATCCTTCGCCTGGCGGATATCGATCAGCCAATCCGAGGATCCGCATCCTTGCAACACGTCCTCCTGGACGGGTGGGCCAGCCTCGTGAGGCTGGAAGAATGGCCGCTTAAGAAGACTCGCCTGGATGGGAACATGCATCTCTCCGGAACATGGAAACAGCCGATATCCGAAGGAAGCCTTCTGCTTGAAGCCGAGGAAGGACATCTCATCGGTGCGCAAAATCTTGAGCACCTGTACTTGCCGATGACGCTTGCCACGACGAAGGCGGCATTCGGTCCGGGTAGGGCGGTCTACCACGACAAGCCGGTGATACTTTCCGGATCTCTCGATTGGGGAAACCTCCCCTGGAAAGGAATGCTTCGGTTGATGGGAAACGATCTGCCGGTGCCGCTAGGTGGCGGCATTGATGCCCTTGCAGATTCGGATCTGGTGCTAAGTCGTACAGGCATTCGACCTCCTGTTTTGAGCGGATCGCTGAGGCTGCATAGCCTCGCAGGCGTGCTGCGGGCAAACTTAACGCCAGCCTTTGCTCCGCCCGCTTGCAATCTTTTCTCCAAAGCGGACGCAGTTACCCAGGATCAAGAAAAAGAAAACGACCAGAAAAATCTGCAAATCGACGTCGCACTCAAGACGGACGGGTTGGTGAGTTTGGATTCACCCTCGGACACCAGTATATCCGTTGATGTGCATGCAGGTGGGGCGGCTCTTTCCCCCTCATTTTCAGGAAAGATCGAGGGGAAGAATGTAGAACTTAGCCTTCCCTGCAGCACCTTCGTCGTGCCACAAGCTCGCATAGTGCTGGAGGCTTCGCGCGGCACGCTTTCGGGAGATAATGCTTATGGACTGACCAAGGAGGGCTTCTGCATCCTTTCCTTGGGCGGCGTGCTCCCCGCTCCGACGATAGCTTTTGAAAGTGTGCAGGGGGTTAGCGCCCCGGGCCTCCTGATGACCATGGCAAGCCGCCCTGAACAGATGAAGAGTCTCTTGTTGCAGAAAATATCGTGGTGCCGACAGAACCTACTGTTTCCTCTTCCAGCCGCTGGATGGGTGACTTCCCGTTTGGGAAACTACGAACCAGGCGCCCTCGGTTTCTACGGAGCACCTTGGATCTGGAGCTTTTCGTTGGGAGGAACTGCTCAACAATAAAAATTATGGAAAGCATGACTGGACATGGCCGGGGTATTGCCCAGGCGGAAGGATGGAGACTCGCGGTGGAGTGCGGCTCCGTAAACCGGAAAGGGATCGAGATTGCCATCTCGCTACCGAAGCCGCTTGCGACGCTTGAACCAAAGCTACGTGAAGTGATTCAGAAAAGAATCGGCCGTGGACGTATCAATGTGACGGTCCTGCTAGAGAATGCAGCGGGGCCGGATAACGCGCAGGGCGTGGTCGACAAGCAAGCCGCACGACGCACACTCCAGGAGCTTCAGGCCCTGCAGGCGGAGCTGGCCCTACCCGGGCAGATCTCTCTAAAGCTATTGCTTCGATCCCCCGGCGTCATGAGAAACGGCACGGAGGATCCACTGGACACAGATACTCTCTGGCCTGCACTGCAGACGGCGCTCACCGAGGCGCTGGATCGGATGATCGTGATGAGAAAGAAGGAGGGTGCGCACCTCGTCACAGACTTGCTCAAGCGCATTAAGTTGCTTGAGTCAGCGGCCAAGGCCATCCGAACACGCGTCCCCACTGTGCTTCGACAGAGGCGCGATCATTTGAAGGCCCGCTTGGAAGAGTTAGGACTTCCTTTACCAGGGAATGATCCCGCGCTCGCCCGGGAACTGGCATTCATGGCCGAGCGGAGCGACATCACCGAGGAGTTGACCCGGTTGGAGAGTCATTTTGCTCAATGCAGAGAATCATTGTCAGGTGACGGACAGGCGGGAAGGACGCTCGACTATCTGGCCCAAGAGATGTTCCGCGAATTCAACACGCTCGGAAACAAGGCCGGGGATGCAGCCATCTCCCAACGGGTCGTGCAATCCAAGGCGGAACTTGATAGGATCCGCGAACAAGTCGCCAATCTCGAGTAATCCGCGTGAATAATCCATCCCATCACTTTCGGCGCTCTGGCATCCTCTTCGTGATTTCCGCGCCTTCAGGCGCCGGGAAGACGACACTCTGCACAGCGCTTCGGCAGAAGCCCGACTTCGTCTGGTCTGTTTCCTGCACGACACGAACACCCAGAACCGGGGAAATCGATGGAGAAGATTACCATTTTCTCTCCCATGAGGAATTCACACGGCGACTCGATGCGAGAGAATTTCTGGAGCATGCCGAGGTTCATGGCAACCACTACGGCACGCTGAAGGGACCTGTGCTCGAAAACCTAAAGAACGGCATCGACGTGCTTCTCGACATCGACACCCACGGCGTCGACAACATCCGCGCCTGCGGCGATCCGATCATTCTAGAGGCCCTCGCCGATGTCTTCATCATGCCGCCTGATCTCGACGAGCTCCGCCGGCGTCTCATGCGCCGTGGCACAGAGACGGCCGAGCAGGTCGAGGTCCGGATGAGTAACGCCGCCCGCGAGATGGAATGCTGGCGCGATTACCGCTACACGATCATCAGTGGCTCGATGGAGGAGAACATCGAGAAGTTCCGGGCTGTCATGCGCGCCGAGCGTTACCTCAGCCGCCGCATGTCCGTCGTCACGGAAAACGTTGGCTGACCATTATGGAGACGATGGAAAACTCAGGGAAAGAACCACCTAACGGCCGGGGAAAAACGATCGTCCTGAGTGTGACAGGATCGATCGCTGCGTACAAGGCAGCTGAGATTGTCAGCCAACTCCGCAAGGCGGGCCACGATGTCTTCGTCGTGATGACCCGCCGGGCCATCGAATTCATCACACCTCTTACGCTCGCGACGCTCTCGCGCAATCCCGTGTTGTGTGATCTCTCCGAGGAAAATTCAGGAGCCTGGAAGCCGGGTCACATCGAGTTGGCGGATCGCGCGGATCTGCTGCTCA
>Ga0209829_10003100_pt1 | contig 12251 bp, 14 predicted proteins | sample C_140205_EF_Meta_FD_187311 | JGI IMG/M metagenome (GOLD analysis project Ga0209829, IMG submission 187311) | Freshwater microbial communities from Lake Croche, Canada to study carbon cycling - C_140205_EF_MetaG (SPAdes) (version 2) | ecosystem: Environmental > Aquatic > Freshwater > Lake...
CAGAACGAGCCCGTCCGCGGGGATCTTCACCCGCTCCACGCGGTTGCTCTTCCGCATGTCGAGCACCACCTCCTCATAGACGAGAAGCTCGTCGTGGAGAGAGAGGTTGTAGCTGTTGGGATTGAGCTTCGACTCGTCAAACGGGTCGATGTGGATGTTGAGACCAAGCTGCCGGCGGATCTCGTGGCCAGAGAGGATCATGGGACGTTCCTGCGCGGCTTCCGACCGGACTGCCTGCCGACACGGCGGGATTGTACCCCTCCGGAGCCATCCTTCCCATGCCCCGACGCCCTGCCGCGGGGAGCGACCGGGTTGCCGGCCGGGGCTGGTATCCCCCGCCGCGGGCAGAGATCGGCCAACCCGCAGCCCGTGCAGCGGGGACGACGGGCCAGGCAGACGGCCCGGCCATGGTCGATGAGCTGGTGGCTGAAGATGATCCACCGGTCGGGTGGGACAACCGTGACGAGGTCGCGCTCGGCGCCGACCGCGTCGGTGCGGCGCGTGAGATCGAGGCGCCGGCAGATCCGCCCGACATGGGTGTCGACGACGATCCCCTCGGCCCGACCGTAGCCCACCCCGAGGACGACATTGGCGGTTTTCCGCCCCACGCCAGGCAGCGTCACCAGCTCGGCCAGCGTGACGGGGACCTCGCCGCCATGCCGCTCGACGAGGGCCCGGCAGCAGCCCAGCAGGTTCTTCGCCTTCGCCCGGAAGAATCCGGTGCTGCGGATCACCCCCTCGACCTCGTCCTGGCGGGCAGCGGAAAGGGCGGCGGCGGTCGGCCAGCGGCGGAACAGTTCCGGGGTGACCAGATTCACCCGCCGGTCGGTGCATTGGGCCGAGAGGATGGTCGCCAGGAGGAGCTCCAGTGGCGAGCGGAAGTCGAGCGAGCAACGGGAGGCCGGATAGAGTTCTCCTAGCCGCCCGGCCACGGCCTCCCCGCGGGCCGCGCGGGCCTGCCGGCCGCCGGTGCGGACCGCTGCTGCCGCCGTCGGGGGATGGCCCCGCTCCGCCCGGGCGTCTGGAGTGCTACGATTCATCACGTCGTCGCTCGCTGATCGCGTCCTCTGTTAACTGCCCCCCGATCCCCGCCCCCCGATCTCTTGAAGCCGCCGCCGGCGTGAACCGCTCTATGGCCTCCGAGCCCCCCTACGATCCGCTCTATCTTGAGGGGATCCGCCATTTCAATGCCTGCGACTACTTCGAGAGCCACGAGGTTTGGGAGGAGCTATGGACCGAGTATCGGGGTGATGCGAGGAAGTTCTACCAGGGGCTGATCCAAGCCGCGGTGGCACTCTATCATTTCGGCAACGGCAACCTCCGGGGTGCCCGCAAGCTCCATGGCAGCGTCCATGGCTACCTCGAGCCCTACCTCCCCAGCTACCTCGGCCTCGATCTGGTGACGTTTCTGCGGGAATTCGATCACTGCCTCGCCGACGTGGTGGCCAACCCGGAGGCAACGGCCGACATCCCCCTCGACCCCGAACTCCTTCCCGAAATCCACCTCGCCCCGTCCCCCACCTGAAGCCGATGTCCGACGAACCACTCGCCTTCGAGCCGGAGCAGTTCCAGGGGCTGGCGCGGGTCTTCCCGTTACCGAACCTGGTGATGTTTCCGCACGTCATGCAGGTCATCCACATTTTTGAGCCGCGCTACCGGGCGCTCCTCGAGGAGGCGCTGGCCTCCGACCGGCTGATCACGATGGGAACCCTCCTCCAGCACGAGGATGCCGGAGCGCCGGGAGCGGGGGATGCGCCGGCCCGGCCGCCGGTGGCGCCGATGGCCTGCCTCTGCAGGGTTGCCACGCACCAACGCACCCCGCAGGGCACCTACAACGTTCTCCTGCTGGGGGTCCGCCGGCTGAAACTCGGCGTCGAGTTGCCGCCGATGCGTCCCTTCCGCGTCTTCGAGGGGGAAATCATCGAGGATCTCGAGCCGGCCCTCCCCGACGCGGCCACTGCCACCCTCCAGACCGATCTCCTCGCCGCCTTCCGCCGGACGCTGCCCCAGATCCCCGACGCCCAGGAGCAACTCGACCAACTCGAGGGGGCGAAGGTGTCGCTCGGGATGCTCTCCGACATCGTGGCCTACTCCCTCGACGTCGACCCGGCCTGGAAACTGCGGATGCTCAGCGAGCCGGATGTGCTGCGACGCACCCGGATGCTCGTCAAGGCTCTCGGGGCCCGGGCCGGCCGGGGAACGCGCTCCTTTCCCCCGCCTTTCAGCCGCAATTGATTCGTGCCGGCCCCCTCCGCGGCCCCCTCCGGGCAGGTCGGGGCCCGGACAGGGTTGGTACACTTCCCCCATGACCAAGCCATCCACCACGCCCCCTGCCAACGACACCCCGTCGTGCGGCTCCGACGACCCCGAACTGGCCAGTCTGCGGGCCGGCAGCAGCGGACCGATCGACCATCCCCGCATTGAGCGGGCCGTGCGCGAGATCCTTCTGGCCGTCGGTGAGGACCCCGACCGGGAGGGATTGCTTCAGACCCCGGCACGCGTCGCCAGGATGTACGCCGAGCTGTTCTCGGGGCTCCACCAGGATCCGCGCGTCCACCTCCAGACCGCGTTCACGGAGAAGTACGACGAGGTGGTGCTTGTCCGCGACATCGCCTTCCACAGCATCTGCGAGCACCATCTCCTCCCGTTCATCGGGAAGGCCCACATCGGCTACATCCCCGACGGGCGGGTTCTCGGTTTGAGCAAGCTCGGGCGGATCGTCGAGGTGGTGGCGCGGCGGCCGCAGGTCCAAGAGCGGCTCACCGAGACCGTCGCCGATCTGCTCGTCGAGGAGTTGGGGGCCAAGGGGGTGGCGGTCGTCGTCGAGGCGGTCCATACCTGCATGACGATCCGCGGGATTCGCAAACCGGGAAGCGAGTGTGTCACCTCGGCGATGAAGGGGCTGTTCCGCTCCAACGTCTCCAGCCGGGCCGAGGTGCTGTCGCTGATCTTCGGTCGCCGCTCCTCCTGATGGCCGGGAGCGCCCCATGACGATGTTGGTCGACTTTCTCTGTCGCTTCGGCTTCGGGATGGCCCTCGGGCTTTTGCTGACTCCGGCCCGGCTCGTGCCCCCGGGCTTCTTCCGGGTCAATCTCCTCGTCGTCATGGGGCTGGCAACTTTTGCCGCCCTCCTCGCCCGCGGTGCCTTGCCCGGGGGGGTGTGGATCCTGCCGGCGGCCGCGGCGGTCGTCGCCTGGATGGGAACGGTCCTTTGGCTTGCCCACCGGATCGGTGCCGGCCTGGGCGCTTGCGGGCTCGCCGGGGGGCTCCTGGCGGTGGCCGTCGGGCTGATCGCGATGCTCGTCCCCGCAGGGGGCGGAGCGGAGTTCGGTGGCGTGGGGGCGCCTGTCTGGAAGGTGATCGGCCACCTCCTTTCCGGCGCGATCGTCGGCCTCACCGTCCACGCCATGCTCCTCGGCCACTGGTATCTCAATGCCCCCGGGATGCGCGTCGATGCCCTCCGCCGAATGATCGACGTGGCGCTGCTCGCCTGGCTCCCGCAACTCATCTGTGCCGTCGTGGCGGCCGGCGGCCGTTTCGGGGCGGATTCGCCGGGGGCCGTGCCGGCGGTCCACTCCGCCACTGCCGCCTCGCTCCTCGCCCTCCGCTGGCTGGCCGGGCTGATCGGCCTGCCGATCCTCCTGTGGATGAGCCGCAAAACGCTCGACATCCCCAACACCCAGAGCGCTACCGGTATCCTCTATGTGGCCTGTCTGGCGGCGATCGTCGGCGAACTGGCAGCGCAGCTCCTCGAGGCGTCCGGCTGAAAGTCCCCCGCCCACGGGCCGCCCTCACCACCCACGGATCCCCATATGCAGATCGGATACGAATGCCCGACCTGTTCGGCGCCGGTCCATCTTGTCGACATCGAGACGCTCACCATCCTCGCTTGCCCGCACTGCGGTACCGCCCTCGAGGTGCCGGAGAACGGCTTCGTTGGTGACTCGTCGCGACGGCTCGCCCGGTGCCTCGTCTGCCCGAGCCATGATCTCTTCGTTCGCAAAGACTTCCCGCAGCGGGTCGGTGTGGGGATCGTTGTCGTCGGGCTCCTCGGCAGCTGTGTCGCCTGGGGGATGCGCGAGCTCGTGGCGACGTTCGCGATCCTGTTTGTGACAGCGCTGATCGATCTGCTCCTCTATCTTCTGGTCCCCGACTGCCTTGCCTGCTACCGCTGCGGGGCGCGGTACCGCGGTGCGGGCGCCGACGGCTTCGCCCCCTTCGATCTGGAGACCCACGAGCGCCACCGTCAGCAGGTGGCCCGGGTGCGGGAACTGGCGACGCGTCCCCCGGCCGGCGGTTGAGTCTGGCAGCGCACGGTGGCAGAAGGGTCGGGGAGGGGATCTGATGGATCAGGAACAGCAGCGGATTGCGGAGGACCTGCGCGGGGTCGTGGCCGGGGAGGTCCTCTGCGACGACGCCTCGCGCGCCCTCTACGCCACCGACGGCAGCCTGTTCGAGGTTTGGCCGCTCGTCGTCGTTCGGCCGCGGAGTGTCGATGATGTGGCGGCCACCGTCCGTTGGGCCGCCGAACGGGGCGTGGCGATCCATCCCCGCGGTGCCGGATCGAGCCTCACCGGCGATGCCCTCGGCCCCGGGGTGGTCGTCGATTGCTCGCGGTACTTGCGGCGGATCGTTGCCACGACCGGCGACACCGTCCGCGTCCAGCCGGGGGTCGTCGGGCTCCAACTCGAGGAGCACCTCGAGCGCCTCGGCCGCACCTTTGGCCCCGACCCGGCGACCGCGGCGGTGACAACGATCGGAGGGATGATCGGTCGCAACACCTCCGGCAGCCGGTTCCTCCGTCACGGCGCGGTGCGCGGGCGGGTCGCGGCGCTCCAGGTCGTGCTCGCCGACGGGACGGTCGTCGAACTCGAGCCGACAGCGCCCCGGCTCCTCCCCGGGGCAGCGGTGGGCGGTCCGGTCGATCCGGCTTCCCGCGTGGCGGGCTTGGCCGTCGGCGTCGACGCGGTGCTCGCCGATTCGGCCGCGGTGATCGCCGCCGGCCAGCCCCCCAACAGGCTCTCGCACGGCGGCTACCGGCTCGACGATCTGCGCCGCGACGGCCTCGTCGATCTGCCGCGGCTGATGTGCGGCGCTGCGGGGACCCTCGGCATCGTCACCGAGGCGACCCTCAAAACAGTGCCGGGCGACACGGCCGTCGCCGTGGCGCTGGTGCTCTTCGACGGTCTCGAGAAGGCGGGGCAGGCGAGCTTGCGGATCTCATCGCTGGGGCCGAGTGCCTGCGACCTGTTCGACAAGCGCCATCTGGCGCTCGCCCGACGCTCGCGCGGCGACTTCGATCTCCTCATCCCACCGGTGGCCGACGCCGGTCTCCTCATCGAATTCAGCGACACCAACCTGACCACCGCCAACGCCCGCCTCGACGACGCGATCCGGCGCCTCCAGGGAGTGAAGCGGTTATGCCTCGACATCCGCCGCGCCGAAGACCCCAGGGATGCGGCGATGTTCTGGGATCTCTCGCGCCGCCTCGTGTCGACGCTCCATGGCGTCCGCGGGGTGTCGCGCCCCGTCCCCTTCATTGAAGACATCGTCGTGCCGCCGGAGACGCTGCCCGATTTCCTCGGTCGTCTCCAGGGCGTGCTCAAGCGCTGTGCGGCTACGGCGATGATTTTCGGGCATGCGGCCCACGGCCAGCTCCATGTCCGCCCGTACGCCAATCCGGGCGATCCCGCCGACCGGGCAGCGCTGGTGCGCCTCGCCGAGGCGGTCTACGCCGAGGTCGTCGCCGTCGGCGGCACGATCGGCGGCGAGCAGGGGCTCGGACTGTCGCGGACGGGATTCTTTGCCCAATACTTTCCCGAGCTGGCCGAGGTGTTCGCGCGGATCAAACAGGTCTTCGATCCGGCCGGCCTGATGAACCCCGGAAAGATCGTCGGCGGCCCCGACGAAGCCGCCTTCCCGTTCCGCGCTCAGGTGCTCGTGCCCCCGGAATCAAGCGCGACTGCCAGCGCGACTGCCAGCGCGACTGCCAGCGCGACTGCCAGCGCGCCGCTGGCGCTCGCGCTGCCGGTGCTCCACTGGCCCGAGCCTGGTGCGGCTGGGGAGGTCGATGCCTGCAACGGCTGCGGCGCCTGCCGGACGCAGGCCGCCGGGAGTCGGATGTGTCCGCGGTACCGCGAGGATCCCGCCGAGGAGGCATCACCGCGGGCGAAGGCGAATCTGTTCGGCGCGTTCCTCGCCGGCCGGCTCGACCCGAAGGCGCTCACCGGCGAGGAGGTCAGGGCGATCGCCGACACCTGCTTCAACTGCCACCAGTGCCGTGTCGATTGTTCCGCCGGCATCGACGTGCCGGCGCTCGTGATGCAACTGAAGGGGGCTTTCGTCGCCGAGAACAGCCTCGGTCTCTCGGCGTGGCTGCTCTCCCGCGTCGACAGCTTGTCGCGGTGGGGGGGGCTCGTGGCCCCGCTGGCCAATGCCGCCCTCGCCGACCCGCGGGCACGCTGGATCCTCGAGAAGACCGTCGGCGTCGCGCAGGGGCGGAAGCTCCCCCGGTTTACCGGCAACCGGACGATGCGTTGGGCGGCACGCCGGGGGCTGACCAGGCCATCGCGCCGCGGTGGTCCCCGCGTTCTCCTCTTCCTCGACACCTACGCCCGGCGCCACGATCCGCTCCTCGTCGAGGCGCTTGTCGCCGTCCTCGAGCGCCACGGTGTCGGCGTCTCCATCGATCCCCGCCAACGAGCCTCGGGCATGCCGCTGGTGGCGGCGGGGGATCTCACGGCGGCGCGGAGGGTGGCGGCCGCCAACATGCGCGTCCTCGCCGACGCCGTGCGCCTCGGCTACCGGATCGTCTGCACGGAGCCCGCCGCGGTGACGGCGATCACCCACGACTACCCGCTGCTGGTCGAGGATGACGACATGGAACGGGTCGTGGCGGCGACGTGCGACGCCAGCAGCTATCTTTGGGAGTTGCACCGCGAAGGGAAGCTGAAGCTCGATTTCGACCCTCTCCCCGCCCGCGTCCTCCACCACACCCCCTGCCATCTGCGGATCCCCGGGCAGATCAGCGCCAGCGAGCACCTCCTTCGGCTCATCCCCGGCCTGACCCTCGACGCCGCCGATCGGGGATGCTCCGGCATGGGGGGAACCTGGGGGCTGCACCACGATCACCACCGCTCGAGCCTCCGCATCGGTCTGGGGTTGGTGTCGGCGATGCGTGGCGGGGGGGTCGACGTCGGCTCTACCGAGTGCAGCGCCTGCCGGTTACAAATGGAGCAGGGAACGACGAAGCCGACGGTCCATCCGGTGAAACTCCTCGCCAAGGCTTGGCGGCTCCTCCCCGGGCCAGCCGGGCTCGATCCCCTGCTGACCACCGGCAGTGGCCGATTGACAACGAGTTGAGCCGTGCGCACAAGTCCCGGGATGATTCGAACCGCAGAGTCGCCGATGTCTAGCGATCCCACCACGGCCGATCGGCTCCCTCCTTCCGCGACCGGCTCACCGCTGGCCGTCATCTTCTTTGCCGGGATGGCGGAGATCGTCGGGGCGCGTCGGCTGGAGATGCCCTGGAACGGGGGCACGGTGGCCGACCTGCGGCGGGAGCTGGCAACTGCCCGCCCCGCGCTCGGGCCGCTCCTGGCGCGCAGCGCCGTCTGCGTCGCCGGCCGGTATGCCGGCGACGACGTGACGGTCGCCGTCGGTGCCGAGGTGGCGCTGATCCCTCCGGTGAGCGGAGGTTGACGATGCCCGCGCCGCTCCCCACGACGTCGTCTTCGACGGCCCCCGTCCCTGCGACGGTTCCATGCCCCGAAGCGGGGGCGTGCCGGTTCGTTCACGGGCCGATCGACGGCGCGGCCATCCTCGCGGCGGTGGCTGCCCCCGCTGCCGGCGGCAACGTCCTCTTTCTGGGAACAACGCGCGGCGTCACGGCCGACGTGACCACGCGCAGCCTCGACTACGAAGCCCATGAGACGGTCGCGGTGGCGATGCTCGATGGGCTCCGCGCCGAGGCGGTGGCCCGGTTCGGGCTCTGCGGCTGCGCGATCGTCCATCGGCTCGGGCGGGTCGTGGTGGGCGAGGCGAGCATCGCGATCGCCGCCAGCGCTCCCCATCGCCGCGAGGCCTTTGCCGCCACCGAGTGGCTCCTCGAACGGGTCAAGGCGGCGGTGCCGATCTGGAAGTGTGAGGAGGATGGCGAGGGGCGCCGGACGTGGGTTCACCCCGGTGACCTGCGGGGGATCGGGGGGCGCCTATGAACGACACCGGCTCCGCATCCGCCGCCCCCGGGCTCGCCACCCCCTTCGGTGCCGACCGGCTCGTCGATCGCTTCGGCCGGGTCCATACCGACCTGCGTGTCAGCGTCACCGACCGCTGCACGTTGCGGTGCACCTACTGCATGCCGCTCGATGCGGCCTTCAAGCCGCGCGGCGAACTGCTGACGTTCGACGAGTTCGTGCGCGTTGTGGCGGTCGCCGCTGGTCTCGGAATCCGTTCAGTCCGCGTCACCGGTGGAGAGCCGTTGCTGCGGCCCGGCCTCTCCGCGCTCATCGCCCGGCTCGTGGCCCTCCCCGGGATCGGGGAGGTGGCCCTGACGACCAACGGCCTGTTGCTTGAGTCTCAGGCCGCGGGGCTGCGGACGGCCGGTCTCCACCGCCTCAATGTCAGTCTCGACGCACTCGACGACGAGACCTTCCGGCGGATCGCCCGGGCCGACGGACTCGACCGCGTCCTCGCCGGGCTCGGGGCGGCCCGGGAGGCGGGCTTCACCGGGATCCGCGTCAACGCCGTCTCGATCCGCGGGATCACAGAAGCCCAGGCGGTGCCCCTGGCCCGGTTTTGCAGCCGCGAGGGCTTTCATCTGCGGTTCATCGAGTTCATGCCGCTCGATGCGGAATCGGCCTGGTCGGGCGCGCAGGTCCTCACGGGCCAGGAGGTGCGGCGGATCCTCGAGGCCGATCTCGGCCCGCTCGAGCCCGCCCCGAGCGCCGATCCCGGTCAGCCGGCGGTCGACTGGCGCTTCGCTGACGGGAGCCTGGTCGGTTTCATCGACCCTGTCTCGCATCCCTTCTGCGATCGCTGCGACCGGCTCCGGCTCACGGCCGATGGCCAACTCCGCAATTGCCTGTTCTCGACCTCCGAATGGGACGCGCGGGCGCTCCTCCGCGCCGGTGGGGAAAACCTCGACGACCGGCTGGCGCGGCTCCTCCTCGACTGCACCGCCGCCAAAAACGCCGCCCACGGCATCGGCGCACCGGGCTTCGAGCGGCCGGCCCGGGCGATGTACCAGATCGGGGGTTGAGGTGCGATCAGGGAAGCCTCCACGGCGCTATCTCGATCACCCGGCGACATCGTGGCCGAAGCCGGGCTCGGTGCTCGAGGGGATGCTCCATGCCGTCCGCGACATCGGTGCCGCAGCCGGTCGGGGGATCCACGCCGATGCCCGCCGCGCCGATGCCGTCCGCGAGGGGGCCCGGGAGGCAGCGGCCCGGATCGTCGGTGCCGCCGACCCGCGGCGCGTGGCGCTGGTGTCGGGCGCCACGTTCGGGCTCAATGTTGCAATCCACGGGCTCGTCGAGCCTGGATGGCATGTCGTGGCGACCGCGGCCGATCACAACGCCACGCTCCGCCCGCTGCAGTGGCTCGCCGACCGGGGCGAGATCGATCTCGAGGTCGTGCCCTGCGATGCCAGCGGCCTGGTTGACCCGGACGACGTCGCCCGGGCCTGGCGGCCGGCGACGCGGCTGCTCGTCTTCAGCCATGCCTCGAATGTCACCGGGACACTCCAGGACGCGGCGGCGCTCGCCGGCATCGCCCGCGTTCGCGGCGCGATCAGCATCCTCGATGCCGCGCAGACGGCGGGGGTCGTGCCGCTCCCGTCGGGCGACGGGGGGCCTGATGTCGTTGTCGCGGCTGGGCACAAGTGGCTCCAGGGGCCGGAGGGGGGGGCGATCCTGTTTGCCCGTGAGGGGATCGAACCGCGGCCGTTGGTTCAGGGGGGAACCGGCTCAACGAGCGACGACCTGCGGATGCCCACGGACCTCGTCGACCGGCTCGAGGCCGGCACCCCCAATCTCGCGGCCCTGGCAGGCTTGTCGGCGGGGATCGCCTGGGTGGAGCGGCAGGGGATCGGGGCATTGGCGGCCCACGGTCAAGGGCTCGCTTCGGCCTGTCGCTCCGGGCTCGCCGCGCTCCCCGGGGTGCGCCTGCTCGGTACGGGCGGGGGCGAGGGGCCGCCGATTGTCGGTTTCACCGTGGAGGGCTATGATCCCGCCGACATCGCGGTGCTTCTGGAACAGATCGCCGGCGTCCAAGCGCGGGCCGGTCGGCACTGTGCGGGGCTCATTCACCGCCACCTCCCCACGGCGGCGGAAGGGAGCGTCCGCCTCGGCTTCGGTCCCTTCAACATCCCCGACGATGTCCGCGCGGTGATCGCGGCGGTGGCTGCGATCCTCGACATTCCCGACACCGACACCGTTGACCCTTTCCCAAGCCCCACGCAGGTGCCCCGATGGCAGGAGTGAGCAAGGATCTCTGGTATGCCGAGGGCTTGAGCTTCTCCTGCACGCAATGCGGGGATTGCTGCTCCGGCTCCGAGGGCTACGTGTGGGTCAACCAGGCGGAGATCGACGCCATGGCCACCCGCATCGGCCTGACCCCGGCTCTGTTTGAGAAGCGGTATGTGAAGCAGGTCGGGGTGAGGCGGTCGCTCAAGGAGCGGCCCGGCGGCGACTGCGTGCTCCTCGATGAGAAGACGCGGAAGTGCACCGCCTACGAGGAGCGGCCGCGCCAATGCAAGACCTGGCCTTTTTGGGATTCCAACCTCCGCTCCCCTGAAGCGTGGGCAGAGGCGGCTGAAGCCTGCCCGGGGTGCAACCGCGGCGAACTGGTGCCGATTGAGGCGATCAAGCTCCAGGCTTCGAAGATCAAGATCTGAAGGAAGATCAAGATCTAAGGCCGACGGCGTCGGGCCGGGAACGCGGTAGAGCGCCGTTGATCCCACTCGCCGTGCGCAGAGGGGCGAAGTGGACTGTCGGTTGGCGCCCCCAGCACCGTCCGGAGGAAGACCCTCTCCGGAGCACCGTCCGGAGGAAGACCCTCTCCGGAGCACCGTCCGGAGGACATAACCTCTCCGGAGCACCGTCCGGAGGACAATCAGAGGATGCCGCCGTGGGTCCGGTACATCGTCATGTGGGAAGGCTGGTCGAGGAACCAGATCCGCTCCCACTCGTCGGTGATCGCCCGCAGATCCTCCGACGTGAAGATGAGTTGCTGAGCGCGACGCAGCGGGTCGCCGGAGTAGATGGGAATGAGGCAACCAGTGCTCGTCGAGAGCGCCATGGCCGCGAACACCATCCAGCAGATTTTCCGCATCGCTCGTCCTCCCTGACTCCTGAACTCCGGTCCGGCGTCGGCGGCCGCCGGTTGATGGCGACTGCCTGCCCCCGCCACGGTGCCGCGGACATCCTGTCCGTTGCCCGTCGCGTCTGTTGCTCCTCAAACCACTCGTGCCCCTGTCAGGATTCCTGCGGCCGGTCGGAGATGTCGGTCGGGGCCGGCGGGGCCGGCGGCCGGGCCTCCGCGACGGGTGTCGCCTCGGCCCTCGCCCGATCGATCATCTCTCGGTCGAGTTCCCTGACGCGGGCCTCCATCTCCTTCCCAGGCTTGAACGTGACCACGCTCTTCGCCTGGACAGGAACCTTCTCTCCGGTCCTCGGGTTGCGGGCCATCCGCGCTTCCCGACGCTTGATCTGGAACACCCCGAAGTTCCTCAACTCGATCCGACCTTCCTTGACCAGGGCGTCGATAAGAGCATCGAACGTCTTCTGGACAAGTTCTTTCGTGCGCAGTTGGGGAAGATCGATCTGCTCGGCGATCGTCCGGACAATGTCTTTCTTGGTCACGGCTCCGACGCTCCGTCCGATGCGAGTTCCCCTCGAGCCCGGAAGGGCCGAAGCTGGTTCCCACCCCGTTGGAAATCGTCACAAGCCTAGAACTGACAAGCACTAATGTCAACATCGCGGTGGTTCGGCGCCGGTCGCCTCTTCCCCACCGTGTGAGGATGATCGACCGTTACGACCGGCAAACTTGATTCAACCAGAACTTTTTTCTCCTCCCCTGCCGCCGGTCGGTGGCGCGCGGTGGCTGCTACACTCCATCTCCCCCATTCCCCGCCCCGTCCCCGCATTCCTCCCCGTCCCTGCCTGCCCCGTTCTCCTGCCGCAGCCCATGACGAACGTCCCTGCCGCCAGCCCGCCCGACGGGGGATCGATCGACCTGTCGGTCCAGCTCGG
>Ga0209829_10003102_pt1 | contig 12248 bp, 10 predicted proteins | sample C_140205_EF_Meta_FD_187311 | JGI IMG/M metagenome (GOLD analysis project Ga0209829, IMG submission 187311) | Freshwater microbial communities from Lake Croche, Canada to study carbon cycling - C_140205_EF_MetaG (SPAdes) (version 2) | ecosystem: Environmental > Aquatic > Freshwater > Lake...
CGCGCTATACGATCCTTGCGCCCCTCTATCGTGAGGCGGCGGTCGTCGCCGCCTTGCTGGACGCTCTGGAGCGGATCGACTACCCGCGCGCCAAACTCGACATCAAACTGCTGGTCGAGGCGGATGATCACGAGACCCGCCTCGCCATCGAACGCCTCGCGCCGGGGCCGGCCTATGACATCGTGATCGCTCCGCCGGGCCATCCGCGCACCAAGCCGCGCGCGCTCAACATCGGTCTCGCCCTCGCCCGGGGCGAACTCGTCGCCGTCTATGACGCGGAGGACGACCCCGACCCCCGGCAATTGCGCCGCGCCGCAGCCGCATTCGCGCAAGCGCCCCAAAGCCTGGCCTGCCTGCAATGCCCCCTCGCCATCGACAACGCCCGCGACAGCTGGCTCGCGGGGCTCTTCGCGCTCGACTATGCGTCCCTCTTCGATGTTCTGAACCCGGGGCTTGCGCGGCTCGGCCTGCCGATCCCGCTGGGGGGCACCTCCAACCATTTTCGCATCGCGGCCCTGCGGCGGCTGCACGGCTGGGACGCCTGGAACGTGACCGAAGATGCGGACATGGGCGTGCGCCTCGCGCGCATGGGCTATGAGGTCGCGACCCTCGACGCGCCCACATATGAAGAGGCGCCCGCAAGGCCCGGAGCCTGGCTCGCCCAGCGCCGCCGCTGGATGAAGGGGTGGATGCAGACCCTGATTGTGCATCTGCGCCATCCGCTGCGGCTCGTGCGGGAGCTGGGCCTGATGCGCGCAATGGCGCTGACGACCATGCTGGCGGGCGGCGTGCTGGGGCCGCTTGTCGGACCGCTCTATGTGGCGCTGTTTGTCCATGACGGGTTCCGGGGCGCGCTCTTTTCACCGGTGACCCCATGGGACGCGCTGACCAGCGCGCTGTGGTGCGCCATCGCCGCGACGGGCGCCGTGGCCCTGCTCGTCCCCATCTTCATTGGCGCAAGGCGGCGCGGACTGACGCGCCTGCTATCCCTTCTGCCGCTGCTGCCCATCTATCAAGCCCTGCTGGGCCTTGCAGCCGCCATGGCGTTGGCGGACCTCTTCCGGCGCCCGCACCACTGGGCCAAAACGACTCATGGATTGGCGCGCAGCTCGTTGCGCACTGGCCGGATTGGTTGACCTTGCGCGCCGCCCTGCCTAGGGTGCCGCCGTTCTGACGGGTCTTTGGCGATCCGCCGCGCGCCTCCACAAGGATCTGAAATGACTAACGCCGCCCCTGCGGCCTCCGGGCTCCTGTCGCTTCACGACGCTGCGCTGACCTCAGCCGCCTGGCCCTTCGAGGAGGCGCGCAAACTCGTCGCCCGCATCGAAAAGACCGGCCAGAAGGAAGTGCTCTTCGAGACGGGCTATGGCCCCTCGGGCCTGCCCCATATCGGCACCTTCGGCGAAGTGGCCCGCACGACCATGGTGCGCCACGCTTTCGAGATCCTGACGGAGGGGCGCATCGCCACGCGCCTGCTGGCTTTTTCGGACGATATGGACGGGCTGCGCAAGATCCCCGACAATATCCCCAACAAGGATCTGCTGGCCCCGCATCTGGGCAAGCCGCTCACCGAGATTCCCGATCCCTTCGGCAAGTTCGAGAGCTTCGCCCATCACAACAACGCCATGCTGCGGGCCTTCCTTGACCGCTTCGGCTTCGATTACGAATTCGCCTCCTCGACGGACTATTACAAGTCCGGCCGCTTCGACGCCGCGCTGCTGCATATGCTGGCGCGGTTCGAGGATTTGCAGGCGATCATGCTGCCCTCGCTGCGGGCCGAGCGCGCCTCCACCTATTCGCCCTTCCTGCCGATCCATCCGGTGACGCGCATCGTGATGCAGGTTCCCCTCGAGGCGATGGACGCGAAGGCGGGGACGATCACCTGGCGCGACCCTCAGACCAACGAACAATTCGTGACGCCCGTCACCGGCGGCCATTGCAAGCTGCAATGGAAGCCCGACTGGGCCATGCGCTGGTATGCGCTCAAGGTCGATTACGAGATGGCGGGCAAGGACCTCATCGACTCCGTGAAGCTCTCCAGCAACATCGTGCGCGCCATCGACGGCATGGCGCCCGAGGGCTTCAACTATGAGCTGTTTCTGGACGAGAAGGGCCAGAAGATTTCCAAGTCCAAGGGCAATGGCCTCACCATCGAGGAATGGCTGACCTACGCCAGCCCCGAGAGCCTGTCGCTCTTCATGTTCCAGAAACCGCGCGAGGCCAAGCGCCTGCATTTCGACGTGATCCCGCGCGCGGTGGATGAATATCTGCAATTGCTCGCGGGCTATGGACGGCAGGACTGGAAGAGCCGTCTGGGCAATCCGGTCTGGCACATCCACAGCGGCCAGCCGCCCGAGCCCGAAATGCTGCATCACCCCGGCGAAGGCGCAGGCGCGGGCACGCAGGTCTCCTTCGCGATGCTGCTCAATCTTGCGGCTGTGGCCAATAGCGAAGACCCGCAGGTGCTCTGGGCCTTCCTGCGCCGCTACGCTCCCAGCGTCACGCCCCAGACCCATCCGCGCCTCGACGCGCTTGTGGGCTATGCGGTCGCCTATTTCCGCGATTTCGTGCGCCCCTCAAAGACCTATCATCTTGCTGACGAGGTGGAGGCGGAGGCGCTGACGAATCTCGACGCCATGCTGGCGGGTCTGCCCGTAGGCGCCACTGCCGAAGACATCCAAACCGCGCTCTATGATGTCGCGCGCCCCATCACGCGCTATCAGGACCTGAAGTCCAAGGGCGCGACGCCGGAGCGGCCCGGCGTTTCGAACGACTGGTTCAACATGCTCTATCGCGTCTTGCTGGGCGAGAGCCGGGGGCCGCGCTTCGGCTCCTTCGTGGCGCTCTATGGCGTGCCCGAAACGCGCGCCCTGATCGCCGCCGCCCTCAGCGGCGAACTGGCGCGCCAGCACGAGGCCTTTCTCGCCTCACGCAAAATCTGACCGCCCGGGATGACCACAGGCGTTCTGATCCTCATCTCCGCAGTCGGCCTGCTCAGTTCCTTCGTCTCGGGCATTTTCGGCATGGCGGGCGGGCAGATCCTGCTGGCCTGCTTGCTGCTGTTTCTGCCTGTCGCCTCCTCTCTCGTCATCTTCGCGAGCGTGCAGGTGGCGTCAGGCGCCTGGCGCGGCTGGCTGTGGCGCAAGCATGTGGACTGGACGCTGACCTGGAAATATATTGCGGGCTCGCTTGCCGCCTATATTGCGATGCGCTTCGTGAATTTCGTACCCAGCAAGCCCATGGTCTATCTGGGCATCGGCCTCATGCCCTTCGCCGCCTTCGCCTTGCCGAAGTCCTTCGCGCCAGACGTCACGCGGCGCGGCGTCGTCTATTTCTGCGGCGCCCTCGTCATGTTGCTGCAACTGACCGTGGGTCAGGGCGGCAACATTCTCGACGTGTTTTTTCAGGCCAGCCCCCTCGACCGCAAGACCGTGGTGGCGACCAAGGCCGTCACCCAGCTTTTCTCGCAGGTGGTGCGCATCTTCTACTTCGGCGCTTTCGCGACCGAGGCGGTGGCGGAAATTCCGCTCTGGGCCTGGGCCTGCTTCATGGCCACGGCCATCGCGGGCACCTCGCTCGCGCCCATCGTCCTGCACCGGATGACCGATGGCGAGTTTCGCAAATATACGAAGATCATCATCGTCATTTTCAGCGCCATCTATGTGGCGCGCGGGTTATGGCTGCTGGTCTATGGTGAATAGACCCTACTGGCTCGACCAGAGAATGCGCGCGACCCAGGCCACCTGATCCATCGCGAAGTTGCGGTCCTCGTGATCGGGGTTGAGGGATTTCAGCTCGATGGTCTTGGCGGTCTGGCGCTTCAGCTCCTTGGCCAGAACCTCGCCCTCAAGCGTCTTCACCACCACCCGGTCGCCCCGGCGTATGGCGGCCTCGGGATCGACGATCACGATGTCGCCGTCGCGGTAGACCGGGCTCATGGAATCGCCTGAAATCTCCAGCGCATAGGCATGGGGGCTGCCGATATGAGGAAAGGCAACCTCGTCCCAGCCCGCCCCAACAGGAAAGCCGGCGTCGCCGAAATAGCCACCCGCCCCAGCCTGGGCGAGACCAATGAGGGGGATTGTGTGCTTGGGCACCTCCTTGACCTCGCGAACCATGCCCAGAAACTCTTCAAGGCTGGCGCCGGTGGCGTCGAGGACCTTGGAAATGGATTCGGTGGAAGGCCAGCGCAGCCGCCCCTTGTCCGAGCAGCGCTTGGATTTGTTGAAGGTCGTCGAATCCAGTCCCGCCTTGCGTGCAAGGCCGGAAGCAGTGGCGCCATGGGCGGCGGCGAGCGCATCAATGGCGCCCCAAACCTGATGATGGGTAAGCATGACTAACCTCGCAGGGATGGTCTTCCTAATTTGTGGATATTTATCCTTATTTTCATCAGGACGCAACCGTTCCGCCCTTATGTCCGTCACCAGCAAGGCTTTGCCGCAACTTAAGCGTTTTAACAGAGGCCAGGAAGATCGCTCGACCGTCTGATTGTCTCTCTTCCTGCGCATGGATAGGGTGCGCGCCGACTGACCGGAGGATTCGACCATGGCCCTGATCTACAAAATCACCCCCGAATCGCTTTGGGCGAGCGCACGAGCCGCTGGCGTCTTCGCAGGCGCGCCAGTGGATCTGGCGGATGGCTTCATCCATTTCTCAACCGCCGATCAGGTGCAGGAGACCGCCGACAAACATTTCACCGGCCAGACCGACCTGCTGCTGGCGGCCTTCGACGCCGAATCGCTCGGCGCCGCCTTGCGCTGGGAACCCTCGCGCGGGGGGCAATTGTTTCCCCATCTCTACGCGCCCCTGCCCACCAGCTCCGCCGCATGGGTGAAGCCGATCACGCTGGGCGTAGATGGCAGGCATGATTTCTCGGAGCTTCTGTCATGATCGGCTTCGCGGCAAGGCTCCTGCAACCCCTGCTCCATGCGCTCGACCCGGAGACCGCCCATGGCGCCTCCATCCTCGCCCTGCGGATGATGCCGCCGATCACCATGGGCGTGGCGGATCAGCGCCTGCGGGTCAGCGCCTGTGGACTCGATTTTCCCAATCCGCTGGGCATGGCCGCTGGCTATGACAAGGGCGCGGAGGCGCCGGACGCCCTGTTCCGGCTGGGCTTCGGCTTTGCGGAGGTGGGCACGATCACCCCGCTGCCCCAGCCCGGCAACCCCAAACCCCGTCTATTCCGCCTGCGGCAGGACGAAGGCGTCATCAATCGTCTGGGCTTCAACAGCGAAGGCCATGCCCCGCCGCTGGCGCGGCTGATGGCGCGGCGCGGCCGCCCCGGGCTGGTGGGCGTGAATGTGGGCGCCAACAAGGAGTCCACCGACCGCGCGGGCGATTATGTGGCGGGCGTGAAAGCCTTCGCCGAAGTGGCGAGCTATTTCACCATCAACATCTCATCCCCCAACACGCCGGGCCTGCGCGATCTGCAACAGGCCGCCGCGCTCGATGATCTGCTCGCCCGCGTGCTGGAGGCGCGCGACATCGCCGCACAGACCCATGGCCGCAAGCCGGTCTTTCTGAAAATCGCGCCGGACCTCGCCATGGGCGATCTCGACGACATCATCCGCGTCTGCGCCGCGCGGGGGATCGACGCGCTGATTCTGGGCAACACCACCATCACCCGCCCCGCCAGCCTGCGCGAGAAAGCGACGGCGCAGGAGGCGGGCGGCCTCTCGGGCAAGCCCCTGTTCGATCTGTCCACGCGCATGCTGGGCGCGGCCTATTTGCGGGTCGAGGGGCGCTTTGCGCTCGTCGGCGCGGGCGGCATCGATGGGCCGGACAGCGCCTTCGCCAAGATCGAGGCGGGCGCGAGCCTCATCCAGCTCTATTCGGCCATGGTCTACAAGGGCGCGGGCCTGCCGGGCGAGATCCTGCGCGGGCTGACCGCGAAGCTGGATCAGGAGGCTCTGGCGAGCATCAAGGATGTGGTGGGAAGGCGCGCGCGGGACTGGGCGGGCGATCTGGCCTGATCAGCGCGTCCCTCGCCCCGCATTCAGCAGGCGCAGGATGAACCAGATGGGGATGACGACGACAGCTCCGGCGATCACATATTCCGCGATCACCCGCACCGCGCCAAAGCCCAGATTCCACAAGCGGCGGAACAGGCGCTCCACGCTGTCGATCACCTCCATGGGGTGAATGTCCAGCCACATGAGCAGCGCGCCCACGATCAGCGAGAGCATCAGCAAGCGGGCCAGCACCGAAAGCGGCGGGCCGCCGAGGAAGCGGGCGAGTGTGTCGGCCATGAGAACATCCAGAACGGGCGAGCGCCGTGATTCGATTCGCCCGGCTGCATAACCAGCCCACGAGGCCAAATCAGGGCAGCATCAGCGAGCGCTCCTGCTGCATGGGCCCGCGTAACGAAGTACGCAAATTTTGTCATGGCAGCGTTGCGTCGGGCGTCTATTCAGCGCCTGAACCGCGTTGAATGCAAAGGAAACTTATCATGTCCACACTGCCATTGCTTGGCGCCGCCCTGACGCTGCGCTCGGTCGAACAGCATCGTGACTGGCTCTTTGAGCAAAACCGCGATCTTGAACTGCAGGAATTCCATCAAGCCGCCGTCCTTGATGGCGACTGGCGCTCAGTGGTCGACGCCTGCAAGCGTGCGCTCGACGGCTTCAAGGGCCGCTTGAGCATACACGGTCCCTTCTGGGGTTTCTCCATGGACAGCCGCGACCCGCTGGTCCGCGCCATCGTCACCAAGCGCTATCTGCAGGGCCTTGACGTCTGTGAATCGCTGGGCGCGACGCAGATGGTGATCCATTCACCCTTCACCACCTGGAGCTACAACAATCTGGACATGAGCGCCAAGGCGCGCGCCGAAATGCTCGATTTCTGTCATCAGACGCTGGACAGCGTCGTCAAGCGCGCCGAACAGATCGGCTGCGAACTGGTGATCGAAAATATCGAAGACATCAATCCGCTTGATCGGCTGATCCTGGCGCAATCCTTCGACAGCGAGGCGGTTCGCGTCTCGATCGACACCGGACACGCCCATTATGCGCACGGAACAAATGGTGCGCCACCCGTCGATTACTATGTCATGCTTGCTGGCGAAGCGCTCAAGCATGTGCATTTGCAGGATGCGGATGGCTATGCCGACCGCCATTGGCAACCCGGCGACGGTACGGTCAACTGGCGCGCGGTTTTCGCGGCCCTGTCACCTCTGGGCTCCAACCCGCGCCTCGTTCTCGAAGTTCGGGATCAGACCCAATTGATGCGCGGGGTCAATTACCTCACCAAGCTTGGCGTCGCGCGTTAAGCCCGCGGCCGGCTGTTTCGGCGCGCGCCACCAGACGATCAGGCGACCGCCCCATGTCAGCCCTGCGCCTCGCCGCCGAAATGATCGCCCTCGATCTTCTTGGCGGTGATGACCGCCTGGGTGCGGCTCTCGACCCCCAGCTTTTGCAGGATCGCGGAGACATGGGCCTTCACCGTCGCCTCGGAGACCGTCAGTTCATAGGCGATCTGCTTGTTGAGCAGACCCTCCGACAGCATCATCAGCACACGCACCTGCTGGGGCGTCAACGAGGCCATGCGGCGCACGATGTCGGCTGTGTCCTTGTCGGCGGGGGCGGAGAGATCCACATCCGGCGGGGTCCAGCTGCCGCCCGCGAGCACCTTGTTGATGGCGCCGCGCATGGCCTCCATGTCAGTCGTCTTGGGTATGAAGCCCGAAGCGCCGAAATCGATGCAGCGGCGCATGACGCCCCTGTCCTCGTTGCCCGAGACAACGACGACCGGCACGCCCGGATGCTGGGCGCGCAGATACATGAGGCCGGAGAAGCCCCGCACCCCCGGCATGGCCAGATCGAGCATGACGAGATCGACCTCGTCATTGAGGTCGAGCTCTCTGGTCAGCGATTCAAGATCAGGACATTCGACGATGGCGCAACCGGGCACGGCGCCCGCGACGGCCTGATGCAAAGCCCCGCGCACAAGCGGGTGATCGTCAGCTATGATGATGCGGGTCGAAACGCTCACGGTGAAATCCCCCCCGAGGAATGCGCCTATTGGCGGACACTCTTGCAATCCTGTCAATCGCCCTGATGTTAAGTTGTTATCGAACCGCCACCATAGCCCCCGGAGTTGATTGTGACGCAGGAAAAACCAGGGCGACCCAACCCGGAGCAGGACGAGGAGACAATTCGCGCCGCCATAGATGGGCGGGTCGCCTTCGCCACCGCCGTGTTTCTCGTCGGCGCGGGCGCCTTCATCCTGCTCGACCGGATCGGCGCCCCTGAGCGGCTGGTGGCCTCCCTAGGCCCAGCCCTTGCCGCAACAGGACTGGCGACCATCGGCTTCATGCTGCGCTCCATGCGCATTTCGGGGTTTCACGGGGCAGGCCGCATGACGCCGGGCGTCTATGCGGGCATGGCCATGGCCGCCCTCGCCGCAGCGCTGGCGACACCCTTCGCATGGAGCCTGCCCGCGAGCGCCTCCCTGTCCAGCCTGCTGATCGGCTTTGGCGCGGGGCTGGCGCTGGCGGCGCTGGTCACCGGCCCCCTGCTGCGCAAGGCGGGCGCCTTCTCGATCGCGGACCTGATCGCGACCCGCTTCCCAAGCCTGACCCTGCGCGTAGGCGTGACGCTCGCCATCGGCGCCCTGGGCTTCAGTCTGGGGCTGGCGGGCCTCGCCATGGCCCAGAGCGCCATCGCCCAGGCGACCTCCCTGGGACTGGAGACCTCCGCCATCCTCGCAGCCTGCGTGGTGGCTGTGATCGTGGTTCCCGGCGGCATGGCGGGCCTTGTCTGGTCGGCGACCGGCGCCGCCGGACTGCTGATCGCAGGGATCGCCGCCCCGCTCGCCCTGTTGATCGCCAGCGGCGCGACCATTCCCCTGCCCGGCGACGGCGCCGCCTTCGAACAGGCCCTCACGCGCCTTTCCGAATGGCGTGGCGCGGCCAGCGCGCCTGCGGAGGCGGATGGGCTCCTCATCGCGGCCCTGGCGTTGGGGCTGGGCGCGCTACCCCCCCTGCTCGCGCCCCTGCTGACCACCCCGCGCAAGGCGGAAGCTGGAAGCGGCGGCGTCACGGGGCTCCTGTGGTGCGGCCTGCTCACGCTCATGGCGCTGGTGGTCGTGGCGGCCTCCACTCTGGCCCTGCAAGCTGGCGTGACGGGTCTGCGCCTCGTGGACCTCCCGCCCTTTCTGCTCGCGGCGAGCGGTCGGGGCCTGGTCGCGATTTGCGGCGCCAATCCCCTCACCATCGCGCAGGCGCGAGAGGCCTGCGCAGCCATGCCAGGCTTTGCGGAGACGCTGCGGCCCAGCGACATCGCCGCAAGCGCGGAATATCTGGTGCTGGGACTGCCGGAACTGCGCGGCTACGGCGCAGCCTTCTCGGGCCTGGCCATGGCGGGACGCATGGCCATCGCCCTGGCGCTTTGCGCGGCGGGCTTTCTGAGCCTGGCGACAGCGATTGGCGACAGCGCCTTTTACCAGGCGAACAAGGCCTACAGGCTCGCCAGCCGCCGTCTCGCGGCGAGGCGTCTCCTCCTGCTCGGCGCCATAGGCGGCGGCGCCTGGGTGGTCACGCATATGGTGACTGATGCGCGCCTTCTGGTCGTCGTCGCCCTCTGGCTCAGCGCGGTGACAGTGACGCCCCTGCTGGCGCTCTGCCTCTGGCCACGCGCGGAAGGCCATGACGGCGCCATAGCCCTCGTCGCGGGCCTGGCCATGGCCGAAGCGATCCTCCTGCTGTCCGGCCATGAGCCCACCATCGAGGTGCTGGCGAGCGCAGCCGTGGTCGGCTGCGTGACCGCCATCGCCGCAGGCGTCGGCGCCAGCTTTCTGCATCCGGCCGATCCGACCAGCGAGGGCGCCGCCTTCGTGCATGGCCTGCTGGATGGACAGGGCGATGTGCTGCGGCCCGACAAGGGCGCCTGAGCCTCACTCGCGCAGCAACAGCTCCAGCGTCTCGATGCGGTCCGCCTCATGGGCGGGCTTGTCCCAGCGGATGCGCGATATGCGCGGAAAGCGCATGGCCACGCCCGACTTGTGCCGCGCCGACCGATTAAGCCCGTCAAAGGCGATCTCCAGCACCAGCCCGTCGCCGCCGCCGTGGCTTACCTCGCGCACGGGGCCGAAGCGATTGATCGTGTTGTTGCGCACCCATTTGTCGAGCTGGCCCAGCTCTTCGTCGGTGAAGCCGAAATAGGCTTTGCCCACGGGCGCCAGTTCATCCCCGCCCGCCCCTTCGCGCCAGACGCCGAAGGTGAAATCCGAATAGAAGGACGAGCGCTTGCCATGGCCGCGCTGGGCGTACATCAGCACCGCGTCCACATTGAAAGGATCGCGCTTCCACTTCCACCACGGCCCCTTGGGACGACCAGGCACATAGATGGATTGGCGCCGCTTCAGCATCACCCCTTCGATGGCCTGCGCATCCGCGCCCGCCCCCGCGCTTGCAGGATCGCGCCGCGCGCCGGCCAGGGCCTCCCAGGTCTCGAAAGGCACCAGCGGCGACAGATCCAGCCGCGCCGGATCGCAGCGCGCCACAAGGGCCTCCAGCCGCGCGCGCCGCTCCATGAAAGGCAGAGGGCGCAGGTCTTCGCCATCCTCCATCAGCAGGTCGTAAGCGCGCACATGCAGCGGATAGTCCGTGATCAGTTTCGCATTGACGCTCTTGCGGTTGAGCCTCTGCTGCAACACGCCGAAGGACTGCACCAGCCCCTCGCGCAAAACCAGCAATTCGCCATCTATGGCCACGCTTCCCAGACCAGCCGCGCCCAGCGCCTCCAGCATGTCGGGAAAGCTGTGGGACATATCCTCGCCGGTGCGCGAATAGAGCCGCGCCACGGGGGCGCCTGCGGCGTCGACGCCCGTCACCGCCTGCACGCGAATCCCGTCCCATTTCCATTCAGCGGAAAAGTCCGCCGGATCGAACGAGGCGAAATCCGCCTCATCGAGCGCATGGGCCAGCATGGGGGTGCGGAAGGGCGCGGGGTCGTCCGTGATCGGGCGTGGCTCGCGGCCCTCCACCCAGGCGAAGAGATCGAGATAGGGCGGCTGCAAGCCATGCCAGACCTCCTCCACCTCATTGGGATCAAGCCCGCCCATGGCCGCCACCGCCGTCTTGGCGAGGCGCGCGGAGACGCCGATGCGCAGCCCGCCGGTGATGAGCTTCAACAAAGCCCAGCGTCCGGTCTCGTCCAGCGCGTCGAGCCAGAGGGCGAGTTGTTTCGGCAGCGCGCTTTTCGTGGTCTCGCGCAATTGTTCGACGATGTCGGACAGGGTCGGCGCGGGCGGCTGGTTGGAGCCAGGGGCCTCCTCAAGTTGCTGGGGCGCAGGCCAGAGCAGGGCCACCGTCTCCGACAGATCACCCACAAAATCGTAGCTCATGGCGAAGAGCACGGGATCGGTGCGGTCGCTGATGAGGGTGCGCACCAGCGCGGGTTTGGCATGGGCGAAGGTCAGCGCGCCGGTCATGGCGGCCAGCGCATAGCCCCGATCAGGATCGGCCTGCGTGCGGAAATAGTCCGTCAGCAGGCGCAGCTTGTTGTTGCGCGAGGGCTCGTAGGCCAGACGGTCGAGCAGATCGGCGAAACGGTTCATGCGGAAACCTCCGCCGCAGGTTCCCCATCGTCGCCATAGCCGATGAGATTGAGCGGGCGCGCCTGCAAGCCGCGCTGGCTCGCCCAATGCACCAGCGCATCCTCCGCGCCATGCGTGACCCAAAGCTCCGAACAGCCGGTGTCCTCGACGGTGGCGCGTAATTCGTCCCAGTCCGCATGGTCGGAAATGACGAGGGGCAGTTGCACGCCCCCCTGCCGGGCCCGCGCGCGGATGCGCATCCAGCCCGAGGCGAAGGCCACCACCGGATCGGGAAACTTGCGCGCCCAAATGTCCTGCGTCGCCGAGGGAGGACAAATGACGATCTCGCCCGCGAGCTTCGCCCTGTCCGCCGACGCCACCTTGCGCATCTCGCCAAGGGCGACGCCCTCGCTCTGATAAAAGCCGGTGATCTTCTCCATCGCCCCATGGATCCAGAGAGGGCGATCCCAGCCAGCCTCGCGCAGCAGGGCCATCACGCGCTGGGCCTTGCCGAGCGAATAGGCCCCCACCAGATGGGCGCGATCAGGAAACAGGCGGCAGGAAGCGATCAGCTTCTCCACCTCCAGCCGCGCCTCAGGATGGCGAAACACTGGCAGGCCGAAAGTCGCCTCGCTGATGAAGGCGTCGCAGCGTATCGGCTCGAAGGGGGCGCAGGTGGGATCGTGGGCGCGTTTGTAGTCGCCTGACAC
>Ga0209829_10003104_pt1 | contig 12242 bp, 10 predicted proteins | sample C_140205_EF_Meta_FD_187311 | JGI IMG/M metagenome (GOLD analysis project Ga0209829, IMG submission 187311) | Freshwater microbial communities from Lake Croche, Canada to study carbon cycling - C_140205_EF_MetaG (SPAdes) (version 2) | ecosystem: Environmental > Aquatic > Freshwater > Lake...
ATCTATAAGGATAAGGCCTTTGAGGAATCTGCTAGCATCGATCAAGCGATTAGTCATATCGATACGCGGTTAACACCATTTAAGCCACGGTTTAGGCGAGAAATAGTAAGAGAAGATATTGTTAAACTTCTTGAGATCCGCATGGGTCGAATATTGAAGTTTAATACCGATAAAGCCAACGAGATTATCAAAGGTATCGAAGATAGTATTGCTGCGGTATTGGCTAATCTTAATAATTTAATCCCTTATAGCATAGCTTGGTACGAGCATCTTAAGACGAAGTATTCAAAAGGGAGAGAGCGTAAAACTGAAATTAGAAGTTTTGAAAATATTGAAGCCGTAAAGGTGATCATCGCGAATGAGAAACTTTACATCGATCGCGAAGAGGGCTTTATAGGTACCGGTCTTAAGAAATCTGAATACCTATGCGAATGCTCCGATATTGATGATATTATCGTGTTCCGTCGTGATGGCTCTTATTTTGTAACCAAGGTGACAGAGAAAGCCTTTATCGGAAAGAATGTTCTCCATGTTGCGATATTCGAAAAGAATGACAATCGCACCATCTATAACCTTGTATATCGGGATGGTAAGGCTGGTTATACCTATATGAAACGTTTTAGCGTGACAGGTGTCACCAGGGATAAAGAGTATAACATGACCTTAGGTACCGAAGGGTCAAGGATACATTATTTCAGCGTTAATCCAAATGGTGAATCTGAAGTTCTTCGAATCACATTTAAGCCAAAACCAAAGCTTAAAAAGCTAGTCGATGAGCTTGATATCGCTCAGCTTGCCATTAAAGGTCGTCAATCGATGGGAAATCTTGTGACCAAAAACGAAGTTCATAAGGTGACCTTGAAAGAGAAAGGTATGTCTACACTCGGAGGACGGAAAATCTGGTTTGATGAAGATGTCTTGCGATTAAATGCCGATGGTAGAGGTAAGTATCTGGGCGAATTTACTGGCGACGAAAAAATATTGGCTATTGATAAAGACGGAGATTATCAAGTTTATAGCTATGATCTTGAAAATCACTTTGAGAAAAATATTCTTTCCATTGAGAAATTCCATCCATCCAAAATAGCAACAGTCGTTTATTTCGATGCTGAACAAAGTTTCTACTATGTCAAACGATTTGCCATTGAGATCAATGGAGGTAAATTGTCTAATTTCATTGGAGAAAATTCGAATAATAAACTGATCAGCATCACCTGGGTCTCCTATCCTAGACTTGAGTTGGTGTTTGGTGGGGAGAAAAATGGTCGCGAAAATGAGGTGGTCGATGTGGCTGAATTTATAGGGGTTAAATCTTATAAAGCAAAAGGAAAGCGGTTGTCTAGTTACCAAGTAAGTAAAGTTATTGAATTAGAACCTATTAAGGAGAATGACGAGGAGGTTGTGCCAGAGGCCATTCCTACTATTGAAGAGGAGGCTGAGTCTTTTATTGTTGAGCCTCAAGGCCCAATTTTGGATGTCCCTTTCGAGATAAATCGTCCAGGTGATGATAGCGAACCTAGTCAGATGCTCCTAAATTTCGACTAATGAGGATCTATCTTGTGGGGTATATGGGTTGCGGAAAGTCAACCATCGGAAGGAAAGTAGCTGATATCATGTCTTTTAGTTTTATCGATCTCGATAAATTTATTGAAGAGCGTAATTTCAAGAGCGTTCCAGCCATTTTTGCAGAAGAGGGGGAGGCCGCTTTTAGAGAAAAAGAAAAATCAGCATTGTTAGAGGTTTCTCAGTTTGAAGATGTGGTTATTGGAACCGGAGGAGGAGCGCCTTGCTTCTTCGAGAATATGAATTTTATGAATGCCAATGGAGTAACGATCTATATTGCTCCTGAGACTGAAGTTTTAGCCACTAGATTATTAAACTCAAAAACAGACCGCCCACTTATTGCTGGGAAAAAAAGAGCCGAATTAATCGACTTTATCAATCAAACATTAATTGTTCGGGCTCCATTTTACGAAAAAGCAACAATAATAATAAGAGATCAACAAGATCTTGATCCGCAATTTGTTGTAAATGAAATTCAATTGCTTGGATTGAACGGGTAATTTCGTACTTTGTTTGCCAATAGCTCTGTGCCACATAAACTTATCTCTTATGAAATATGTAATTATAGCCCTATTACTCATAGTTCAACTTGGGTATGGTGCAAGTATAAAAAACGCCACTAAATGGCAGTTGAAGACCGAAGATACCCGATTGACCTTATCTGTTGAGCATAATCGTTTATTCATTCTGGAACTTAAGAATGTGCATAATGGATGGAACTGGATTAAGGAACCTGCTGAGATGCCTTTGCCAAAACAAATTCAAATAGGTAAAGAAAATGTATCTGTCAATTGGATATTTCAAAATGCTGAAATTGAAAATGTTAATGGCGAAAGATTAACTGTTCGCTTTAATTCAGGTTCTCCTAACCTATCCTTGGAATCGGTATGGCAAGCCAAGTCTGGCGTTGGTCCAATTGAAAATCAAGTCTCACTGATTAATAAATCTGGAAATAGTTTACAAATCAAAGATCAGGATGTTGTATCTGCAGATCTGTCTTTGACTTCAGATTCATTGGTTACACTTTGGCATTTTAATAAAGGGAGATATTTAGTCCGAAAATTTAAAGAGGATAAGCCAATAGTAAATGCTGATATCCTGAAGGAGAATACCGATATTTCTTATTATCTTTCCAATGATGCCAATGGAGGTACTCCAAAGGGTTTAAATAGTCAGTTGCCTTTTCAGATGTATGATGTGAATGGCCGTCACGGGTTATACCTAGGCTACGAATGGAGTTTCGGTCAGTTTAAAAATAAAATGGGTAAAAATCCACTTCAAATTAATTATAAATCCTATCTGTGGGATTCCTTAGCTGTGGTTATTGATAACGAGAAGGTCTTTAAAATGCCCGCAGCTTTCTTTGGAACCTATAACGGTAATGTTGATGATGGGAGTAATCGGATGAAACGTTGGTTCTGGAACCATAAGATTACACAGACTTTAAAAGATCATCCGAATGAACCTTTAATCGAATATTGCATCCCTGGTAATGAAGCTCAGTTGACCGAATATTATCAAAAATACCCAGTGGCTCAATGGGGAGCCGAATTGGGTAAGATAGATATCGACTGGCTAGATGGGGCAAGCTCCGATTGGACAAAAGGAGATTTCAAGAAATATGCCTATTGGAGGCCTGATAGTTTAAAATGGCCCAAAGGGATGACTGCCGGCGATATAGTTCATCAAAACAGCCAAAAACTGTCGCTTTATATGAATTTTACCTTCGAATGGACTGATATTGCAACTAAAGAAGGACGTGAAAAAGAGAAAAAGGCTCTCTTGGAAAGATACGACAATTGGCATTACGACTATTGGCGAAGCGATATGAAACTTGAAGCCAAATTTGATTATCTAAGTCATGAAGGGCTGTTGGAAATCCTTGACTATATGATCGAAAAAAGACCGAATTTCAGGTATGAACACTGTGGAAACGGGGGTCTGCTGAAAGATTTTACAACCCTACAACGGATAACGGTTTTGACGAATGAGGATTCGGGTGGTCCAGAGTTTCATCGTGAATCTTTTTATTCTTGCTCTTACATGATTAATCCAGTTCAGTTAAAGACTGACGTGGGCATGAATCTAGGTCCATTAGGGGAGGTGCCGAATAAGGCTGGATATGCGCCAAGTGGAGGGACCATCAACGATTCACCTCAGTGGGTTAAATATATTTTGAGAACTGGCTTTATGGGGGCTAATATGGCGACTAACTGGTGTGTATATACCCCAAATCAGATAGACGGGGTTAAAGAACATTGGCCTTTGTATAAATCCAAACAACGACCAATACTAAGAGGTTTAAAGGTTGGAGATACACCAGCCGACGTTTACCATATTTTGCCAGTTCCCGATGGCATTAACTGGGATGGGATAGAATATTACAACACTTCACTGAATAAAGGATCGATCTTACTCTTTAAACCTTCAGAAAGTGTGGCTTCTTCAAAAGTTATTAAGCTTCGTGGACTAGAAAAGACAAAGAAATATACCCTAACTTTTCAAGATCGGACAGAACAAAACTCCGTCATGTCAGGCGCTGAGCTGATGACTAATGGTATTGAAGTTAAAGGGATGACTGGAAGCTATGCTTCAGAAATAATTTGGATAAACTAATCAGTAGACAATAAGGCAACTTTAAGCCGCTTGTTTGCTGACGTTCCGGTAGGTGTAACTAAAGAAGATATGACGTCTTGCAAACCGAAGCAAGGTCGATGAACTACAGAATTTATTGTAGATGCTTTTAGGTACACCAAAGTATTCATAGATGCTTCCATCTTGAAAGGTGATCTTTAAGGTTTGTCCTTTGTAAGAATAATCATCTATATTAGAGGTGTTTGTAGTTTCAGTGTAGGCCTCTAAGTTAAACGCCTGCGTTTCTGGAGCAATACTTACCAAGAAATGATATGCTTCAATGATGGTCTTGCTTTTATGCTCAGCCTCTGCTTTGCGCTCTTCATCTCCAACAAACTTATCTGGATGCCACTCTTTAATTAAATTACGGTAGGTCGTTTTTAATTCGGCTAAATCAGTGTTTGGTGTGATGTTCAATAATCTACGGTACTCAATAATGCGCTTCATAAAATGGCTAAGATGAATTATTTATAAGGGCGCAAAGGTAATCAAAACTATTAAACTACCTATTTGAGATTGGTTATCTTGGCTGAATATTTACAATCAGTTCTTAATTTAACATGAAAGTTACATTACGAAGTTTTCCGATATCTAAATATTGCAAGACTAAACATCGATATGGCAAAGGCTGAAAGTGCTACAAATTCATTCAGAATATCGATGAAATTGGATCCTTTTATTAGAACGGATCTCATAATTTTTACAAAATAAAACAGCGGATTTATATAGTCTAAATTCTGAGCCCATTGAGGCATACTCTCAACAGGAGTAAATAAACCACTCATAAGAATAAATACGATAAGTGAGAAAAAGGAAACAAAAGTAGCTTGCTGCTGAGTATCGCTAATAGTAGAAATAAATAGTCCCCATGATAATACCAGGATCAGATATACGGCGGCTAAACTAAACAACAGCACCAAGCTTCCCCGAATGGGAATATTGAAAGCTAGCTTTGCAACTAATAGCCCAAAAGCTAAATCAAATAAGCCAATGAAAAGAAAGGGTAGGAGCTTACCGGCAATAAATTGCCATTTCTTGATAGGAGTAACATTGATCTGCTCAATGGTTCCAAGCTCTTTTTCGCGCACCAGGTTCATGCCACCAAGTAGCATCCCCACAACAGTAATTAGCACAACCAATATCCCTGGGGCCATATAAAATTTATAATTCAACTCTGGATTAAACCAGTAAGTCGACTTAATTTCAATCGCCTTTGTTTGTCTAAATTCTGGTTTGATAGGTTTAATCAACACCTTCTGACTGTAAGCCCCAATTACATTTGATAAGTACGCCAACGACAATTGTGCAGCATTGCCATTAATAGCATCTACAAGGACTTGGACTTCCGTTTTCTTAACTGTTGTGAGCTCTTTATCGAACTCTTTTGGTATGACTAAAGCTAAGTTTACTTTGTTTCGCATCAATAAATCCTCAGCTTCCTGTGAATTATTCAGACCTGTAATAACCTTAAAAAATGGATTGCCACTTATTTCATGAATCATATTGCGGGAAGATGCAGAATGATCGTTGTCGACAATGGCTAAATCGACTTGCTTAAGCTCATTGGTCGCAGCAAAAACAAGAATAAGCATCTGTACCAAAGGCATTACGAATATAATCGGTAACATCGATTTATTCCGAAAGATCTGAGTAAACTCTTTTTGAAGAAGATAGAATAAGGTCCGCATACTCAATTATTGAAGTCTGATTTTGAATTTCCGAATGCTAATTGCAATAAACAGAGCCGACATGCCCAATAATATTAGAGTGTTAGGCCATACCTCTGCAAGTCCTCCACCTTTTAACATGACCGTCCTATTGATTTCGATAAACCAGCGTGGTGGAATGAAATTAGAGATAAATTCTAGCGGAGCTGGCATATTTTTTACAGGAAAGATAAATCCGGATAATAGAATACTTGGAAGCATCAATACAAAGCCAGATATCGCTAAGGCTGTAACTTGATTGGTGGCAAAGGTTGAAATCAATATTCCTAGTGATAAAGCCAAGAAAATAAACAAGAGTATCTCGGCTAATAAGAGCGCTAGACTGCCAATTATAGGGACATTAAAAATAAAATAGCCAATCAGTAGTACCACTAAGGCATTGATAACGGAAAGGATCATATATGGTGTGACTTTGCCAAGTATGATTTGTATCGGTTTTAAAGGCGATGCAAGAAGAATCTCCATCGTGCCAGACTCTTTTTCCCGAGTAATAGTGATGGCGGTCATCATCGCAGATATCAGCATTAGAATAACTGCGATTAGTCCTGGGATGAAATTATAAGAGTCTAGCATGTTTTCATTGAAAAGCATACGAGCTTTGATGTTTATTCCAGGTTGCTTCTGCTCTTTTATAAACTCAGTTTTTACAAAGTTGTTTGTAATAGCTGTGGTGTAATTTACTACAAGCTGTGCTGTATTTGGTTCTGATGCATCTGCAATTAGTTGAATGTCAGCTTTGTTTTCGTTTACTAGATGGCGAGCAAAGTTTGTCTCGAAGATTACAATTTCTTTCACTTTCCCGCTTCTAAAAAGTCCTTCATATTCAGACTCGGAAGTTGGTGTTGCAGCAACTTGGAAAAAACCGGAAGAGACTAACTGCTGCGTTAATCTTATGCTGAGGTAGTCTCTCGAATGGTCTACAACGGCAATTTTTACATTGCGCACTTCATTGGTTAAAACAAATCCAAAGAGTAATAATTGAGCGATCGGGATGCCAAAAAGTATGACTAAAGTTCTTGGATCGCGGAAGATATGGAGAAACTCTTTTCTTAGAAAGGCTAGAAATCTTTTCATCGTGCAATTTTTAAGAATACTTCATCCATATTTTTTGCATTATACTGCTTTTTAAGGTTTTCAGGGGTGTCTAATGCCACAATTTGGCCCTCCGACATGATTGAAACTCGGTCGCAATATTCAGCTTCATCCATATAATGAGTGGTTACAAAGACGGTAATCCCTTTTTGTACCGCTTCATAAATTAAATTCCAAAACTGTCTTCTGGTGATCGGATCAACACCTCCTGTTGGCTCATCGAGGAAGACGATTTTGGGATTATGGAGTATGGCAATAGAAAAGGCTAGTTTTTGCTTCCATCCAAGCGGTAAGTCCCCAATTTTTCGATTCTTAAATGCCATAAGGTCAAGTCTTTCTAGCATCTCTTCTGTTCTGGCTTTTCGTTCCGTAATTTTCATCCCGTAGACTCCGCCAAAAAAACGAATATTCTCAGCTATAGTGAGATCTTCATAGAGTGAGAATTTTTGGCTCATATAGCCTATGTTTTTCTTAATCTTTTCTGTCTGGTGGTAAATATCATAACCGGCAACATTCATTTCACCAGAAGTGGGAGTGGAGAGACCGCACAAAATGCGGATGGCAGTCGTTTTTCCTGCTCCATTCGCACCTATGAATCCAAAGATTTCCCCTTTGTAGACTTCAAAATTAAGGTTGTCGTTTGCAACAAAAGTTCCAAACTTCTTTACCATATTTTTTACTTTTATAACTGGCTCTTTGTTGATCATATGGTCTGATTGTGTTTTTGCATCAACAAAATAAATACGTCTTCAATCGTTGCCTTATCTGATTCAACGGTTATGTCATGTTCCCCATTCTTTGTTAAGAATTCACGAATTGATTCAGTTGTATGTTGCCCTTTAGCGGTAACAAGGTGTAAAACCTGTCCAAAACTATTCACTGAAATTAAGGATGGAATGATCTCTAATATTTTAGAGGTGTTGTAAATTTTCCTAGAACTAACTGTCCACAGTTCTTCAGGAAAGGAGTGCATCATCTCTTCTGGCGTGGCAACCGACATGATTTTTCCCTCTTGAATCAAAGCTATTCGATCACATAAGGTGGCTTCATCCATATAAGGTGTGGAGACAAGTATGGTTATCCCCATGTTTTTTAGTCTTTTAAGCATCTCCCAAAACTCTTTTCGCGACACTGCATCTACACCTGTGGTTGGCTCATCCAGGATCAGAATCTCCGGTTTGTGAATTAAGGCGCAAGATAATGCAAGTTTTTGCTTCATTCCACCAGATAATTGGCCTGCTCTTCTTGTTTTAAAGGGCTCAATCTGCTGGTAGATATCTTTGATAAGATGATAGTTTTCTTCAATCGTCGTTCCAAATACCGTCGCAAAGAATTTTAAGTTTTCTTCTACTGTTAAGTCTGGATATAGTGAGAATCGACCAGGCATATAACCCGTGATCAATCTCACTTTTTTATACTCCTTAACAACGTCGAGATTATCCATTGAGGCACTTCCTGCAGTGGGAAGTAGAAGTGACATAAGAATGCGCATTAAGCTGGTTTTACCTGCTCCGTCAGGGCCAATAAGTCCAAATAGCTCACCTCTTTGTATCGAAAGGGATACATTTTCTAAGGCTACTACATCGCCGTACTGCTTTCTGATATTTTGAACCTCAATCATCGAGTGTAATTCCTTAAAATTTTATTTCGCCTGGCATGCCAATTTTTAGCGAACCATCATTGGCCACTCTTATCTTTGTTGCATATACAAGTTTTACACGTTCCTCTCTTGTTTGAATGATCTTTGGTGTAAATTCTGCTTCTGAAGAAACCCATTCTACAAAACCAGTAGTCTCTTTTAACCCTCCATTGTTATCTACTATAACTTTTACTTGCGTTCCAAGTTTAACTTGTGTAAGCTGATTTTCGCTAATATATACTCTTAGGATTAGATGGTCGATGTTTGCCATTTTATAAAGCGATTTGCCTGGTGTCGCTAACTCGCCAGCCTGGGCGTATTTTTCGAGAATAATACCATCAATTGGAGCTTTAATCGAACAAGCATTAATACGGTCATTTAAAACCGCTATTTGGGCTTCTAAGGCTGAACCATTTTTGTCTATTGTTATAAGTTGTGCTGAAAACGCTCTCTTTTGTTTCCCATAAAGAGCGATCTGTCCATCAATATCATCAAGTTGCTTTGGTGTCGCTGCACCTTCCGCTAACATTTTATGTATCCGAACTTGGTCTTTTTGAGTATTTGTTATTTGCTGGTCAGATACGCCAATCTGGGCATAAAGACCAGCTTTTTGAGCCAAAATTGACTCTTTCTGTGCTGATAGTTGACTGCGTTGAAGTACAAGGTTGGTGGTGTCAGTTACGGCGACAAGCGTCCCCTTGGTGATTTTCTCCCCTTCATGGTAAGATAAGGCTAGTATCTTCCCTCCATTTTCTGCTGAGATAATCACTTCGTCTGTTTCAAAGTTGCCAAATCCATCAGATTTTGTTTGACGGCTTGCGCAAGCCGAGAAAATCACTAACAACGAAAAATATACGATTGCTTTCATAGTTTAATTCTTTTTGAGATTCTGATTATTGCTTATTTCCTTTAATTGTGAGATAGTTTATAGAAGTCTGAGCAAATTGAATTTTATGAGTCTCCAGATTGGCTTTAGTTTGAAGCGAGCTGTTGAGGTCTCTCAGGTAATCTGCCGAAGTTATAACTCCATTTTTTAAGGCTGATGCTGACCTGTTGAGGATCTTTGTTTTAATCTCTACTAGCTGCTCGTCGCTTCCAATTAATTGACTAATTTTTTTTGCATTGTTCTCCTCTTGCCTCAGCTGAAGCTGAATAGACCGATTGAAATTTTCAATATTAATCTGAACAAGATCTTTTTGAAGCTTTAGCGCAGAGCGTTCTCGTTTACTCTTGTGCCAGTCCCACATATTCCACGATAATCCAGCCCCAATAATATAGAAATCAGCAAAGTTATTGTCTAACATATTTAATCCTGGACGACCATATCCGCCCTGACCAAAAGCATAAATAAATGGATTTCGCGAATTTTTTAACAGCTCCTCACTTTTGCTGATCTTGGCTTGTTGAAGTGTGAAAAGCGTTAACTCAGGTCTGTTTGATTCAAGATTTAAATCAATTGTAGCCTGCAAGGGCTTTTTGTAGGTTGTTTTATCGGTGATCGTTTGCCCTGTTATGATTTCTAATAGTCCATTTATGGTCTGCGAAGTTGACTTTAGCTCTATCTCTTGTTGATCCGTCATGATATTCTCTGCCCTAAGCTGGTCTAAGTTGTTAGGTAGGGAGACTCCATTTGCGACGGCTGATTCAACTTGTTTTATTTGCTCCGCTATTGTTGATCTCTTTAGGTTTACGATCTCAAGCTGCTGCTGAATGATTAAGGCATTAAAATAAAGTGTATTTACGGTCTCTTTGATTTTGTATAACTCTGTTTCATTCTGTTGTTTTGAGATTAACCGATCAGCCTCTTCTACTTCTTTGCTTTTCTTGGTCACTCCGCCATCGTAAATTCGCTGTTTAAGCTCTACATAAGTCTTGTATTGATCTTTTGAAGGCGGGGTTGGAAGCGTTATGCTCGGTGGCAGTTTTAATGCTAGCTTAGTAACATCCGATTGCCACGAAGCTTTAGCTACTAAATCAAATTGAGGTAGGCTGTTGGTTTCTATATTCTGCTGCCTTAATTCAGATAGCTGATCTATTATGCCTGCTTGCCTTAATAAGGGATGGTTTTTACGAGCTAGATTTTGACAGCTGTCTAAAGTTAACTCTTGCGCGTAAACATGAAACGCAAACAAGATCAAGGGAACAAGTAAAAGGTTTCTTTTCATACTTCAATAAGTTTAAACATCATATTTTTTACAACCTCTTTACGCTCTTCAAGAAAGTTGTTATAGGCTACTTTATCATCTTGAAATAAAACCATTTGCAAAATAGGTCGGGCAACAAATGGGAAAACTAACATCCCCATTAAGCTAGTCAAGATATGCCGAGGGTCAACAACCGATTTGTTTGCTGATTCCACTTCATTGAAAAACAACTTCAAAACTTTAGCTGGCTCCATGAAATTCTCAAACATTAAAGAGCTTAATACTTTAGGATCACGATTGATTTCATTGATTATAAAACTTGGCACATAGGGGTTGGCCGTGATCAAGTCAATGTAATTGTCAATAAAGACTGTTAGTTTTTCTCGAGTGGTGGCACTTGAAAGTAACGTGTCTTTTAATTTGGCAAAAAATTTAGTGAAGATATCTTTGAATACGGCTTTAAATAGATTCTCTTTATTTCGAAAGTAGTAGTGTAGTAAGGCCTTGTTCATTCCTGCTTCATCAGCAATCTCTTGCATTCGCGCCCCTTCCATTCCTTTTAAAATAAAGACTTTCCGTGCTGCTTCGTAAATCTTCTCCTCCGTGGATTTGTCCATGTATATAACTATCTATTTTACAAAAGTAAGTTTATTATTATAATTGACCAAATAGTTTAACCATTTAGTTAAACTAAATTTTCAGATTTATTTAAATGTATAAATAAGAATGATTAAGCCTGAAGATATCTTTAAAACAACAATCCCCGATGCGAAGATCGTATCGGGGATTGTTGTAAGATGAGTGAGAAGTGCTTAGTGCAAACTAGATTGTACGTAGGGCTCTTTCTTGTTAAACAAGTTATAAATAAATGATTTTACACCTGTTTTATTTTCTTGAGTTTCTGGAACTTCTGGAGCTTTCGCAGGTTCGCTCTTGATAACCAGTTCTTTCTGAGTTTTGTCGTCTTTTGGAGAGTTAACTGATTCTACCTTCGGAGTCCATAAGGAAGTGATTTCAATAAACCGTTCGTAAGCATGTTTATGCTGGCTTAGTAACCACTTGTAGATGTTCTGATCAGAATAAACTTTCTGAATCCCATGACCTTCTCCTTTTAAGACAGAGAATAAAGGTTTAGAGCCGATTTCTTTAAGTGCTTCAACCATCTCGGTAGAGCGTTTAAGCTTAACTTTTTTATCTACTTCACCATGGAAAACCCAGGTTGGAATGTCTTTTAATGTTTCAACCATACCTGTCTGACCTCCACCACAAAGTGGCATGATCGCTGCAAAATATTCTGGGTAGCGAGAAGCAATATCCCACGTTCCAAATCCACCTAGACTCATTCCCGTTAAATAAACACGCGATGGGTCAATGTTGTATTTGTCTTTTAGTTCTTTATAGAATGATTCGAACCAACTTCCAGCAGTCCAATTTCTATTGGAT
>Ga0209829_10003105_pt1 | contig 12240 bp, 6 predicted proteins | sample C_140205_EF_Meta_FD_187311 | JGI IMG/M metagenome (GOLD analysis project Ga0209829, IMG submission 187311) | Freshwater microbial communities from Lake Croche, Canada to study carbon cycling - C_140205_EF_MetaG (SPAdes) (version 2) | ecosystem: Environmental > Aquatic > Freshwater > Lake...
GGTGGTGTCGGGTTGGCGTGTCCTACCCATTTGTACCGATGTGTGCGGAGCGGAAGCGCTGCGCACCTTGCCTAGGCTCGAGCAGGTGTTTGTGTCCTGCCCTGACGACATTGATGAGGCAAGCTTTAACCGACGTTTGTTCTTGGCTCGCCGGCGCACTGAAAAAGCCCTTGAACAAAAAGACCCACTTTTTTATATGCCGTCGCTGTCAGCGAGCACGCTGGTCTACAAGGCCATGGTCATGCCGCAGTACCTGGCGGAATTCTATCTTGATCTCAAAGACCCACGCCTTGAAAGCTCGGTCGCCGTGTTTCATCAGCGTTTTTCTACCAACACCATGCCGCAATGGCGCTTGGCTCACCCGTATCGTTACCTCGCGCATAACGGTGAGATCAACGCGATTCAAGGTAACCGTCAGTGGGCCGTGGCCCGCGGGCCAATTTTTCGCTCACCGGTACTGCCGGATCTCAGTGACATTCAGCCGCTGGTGTCGTTGACTGGCTCTGACTCTCAAACCCTCGACAACATGCTCGAGGTCCTGCTGATGGGTGGCCTGGATGTATTGCATGCCATGCGCCTACTGGTCCCACCGGCCTGGCAGACGATCGATAGCATCGATCCTGACTTGCGCGCGTTCTATGAATTTTACGGTCCGCACATGGAGCCTTGGGATGGTCCGGCTGGCATCGTGCTGACGGATGGTCGTTATGCGGCATGTACGCTCGATCGCAATGGTCTCAGGCCAGCACGCTGGGTGATTACGCGCGATCGTCATCTGACCATAGCGTCGGAAATCGGTGTGTGGCCTTATCGACCAGAAGACGTGGTCAAGAAAGGCAAAATGGGTCCTGGCGAAATGCTCGCGTTAGATCTGCAAACAGGAGAACTGCTGGATTCAGAGCGCATCGACTCTATTTTAAAGGTGCGTCATCCGTATAAGGCGTGGCTTAAAAAAGGCGTTCGTTACTTAGAAAGCGATTTGATCGACGCGCGACTTGCCGCTGAGCCAATGGAATCGGCGACGCTCGATCGATATCGGAAAATGTTCAATATCACCCAAGAGGAGCGCGATGAAATCATTCGCGTGCTCGCGGTGGATGAGAGCGAAGCGGTGGGCTCTATGGGCGATGACACGCCGATGCCCGTTTTGTCGCATAAAATTCGCAGCCTATATGATTACTTTAGGCAACAATTTGCGCAGGTAACCAATCCACCGATTGATTCGCTACGCGAATCCATTGTCATGAGCCTGCAGACGCAGATTGGGCCTGAGTGCAACGTATTCTCGCCGTCACCTGAGCATGCCAAGCAAATTGTGTTGAACTCGCCGGTACTCTCGCAACGCAAGTTGCGACAGATTCTTGCGCAGACCGAACTGGGTGTGACCCATGAGTTCATAGATTTGCAGCATCCTGCGGATGAGAGCCTAAAAGCAGGTATTCAGCGCATTGCAGATCAAGCTGAGGCTGCAGTACGTGCTGGCAAATTAGTCTTATTGCTATCTGATCGCTATTTGGTGGAGGGGAAGGTACCCATTCACGCCTTGTTGGCGACTGGGGCCGTTCATCACCGTCTAGTGCAGGCGGGGTTGCGATGTAAGTGCAATCTGCTCATTGAGACGGGCACCGCCCGCGACCCACACCACTTTGCCTGCTTGATTGGATATGGCGCCACGGCCGTCTATCCCTATATGGCGTATCAAACGTTGTTTGAAATGATGCGTACGGGGGCAGTCTCCGTCACTGCAGAAACGCGCGCAGAACTCGGACGCAGCTATCGTCGCGGTATTCGTAAGGGTCTGTACAAGATCATGTCTAAGATGGGTATCTCAACCATCGCGAGCTATCGCAGCTCTCAACTATTTGAAATCGTAGGGCTTGGCAGCGAAGTGGTTGACTGTTGCTTCAGTGGTACGGTCAGTCGGATTCAAGGCGCTGATTTTTCAGATCTCGAAGAAGATCAGCGGACTTTAGCCGCCAAGGCCTGGGACCCCATGTCTCAGATTGACCAAGGGGGACTCCTGAAAGCGGTGCATGGCGGTGAATATCACATGTACAACGCGGATGTGATCGCCGCACTGCAGACAGCGGTCGGCTCTGGAGACTACGAGGACTATCGTCAGTACTCGAGTTTGGTCAATGATCGTCCGGCCTCGTGTCTTCGTGACTTGTTTGCCCTTAAACCGGCAGTCACTCCAATACCGCTTTCAGAGGTGGAGTCGGTCGCCGACATCTGCAAACGTTTTGACTCGGCAGGAATGTCGCTTGGAGCGCTCTCGCCAGAGGCGCACGAAGCGCTTGCCATCGCGATGAATCGCTTAGGTGCTCGATCGAATTCGGGTGAGGGTGGCGAAGACCCTAGCCGCTTTGGCACGGAGCGTAATTCCAAGATCAAGCAGGTGGCCAGCGGTCGCTTCGGCGTGACGCCGGAGTACTTGGTCAACGCGGAGGTCTTACAGATCAAAGTGGCACAAGGTGCGAAACCGGGTGAAGGCGGCCAGTTGCCAGGTCATAAGGTCAACGAGATGATCGCGCGTCTGCGTTATGCGCGGCCAGGTGTCGGCTTAATCTCACCGCCACCGCATCACGATATCTATTCTATTGAAGACTTGGCGCAATTAATTTTCGATTTAAAGCAAGTCAACCCAGAGGCGCTCGTGTCTGTGAAGCTTGTTGCTGAGCCAGGCGTCGGCACCATCGCCGCGGGTGTGGCCAAAGCGTATGCTGATCTGATTACGATTTCCGGTTACGACGGCGGTACGGGTGCAAGTCCTTTGTCGTCGATCAAGTACGCGGGCACCCCGTGGGAGCTCGGTCTAGCCGAGGCGCATCAGACGCTGCGCATTAACGACATGCGCCATCGCGTGCGACTGCAAACGGATGGAGGATTAAAAACCGGATTGGATGTGATCAAGGCTGCGATCATTGGTGCTGAAAGCTTTGGCTTTGGTACTGCACCCATGGTGGCGCTTGGATGCAAGTATCTGCGTATCTGTCACCTAAATAACTGTGCGACTGGTGTCGCTACCCAGCATGAGGTGTTGAGAAAGCGCTACTTCATTGGGTTACCCGAGATGGTCGTCAATTACTTTCAATTTGTTGCCGAAGAGTGTCGCGAGTTGATGGCGAGTCTAGGCGTCAGACGCCTCGCTGACCTCATTGGTCAAACCGAGTATCTGACCATTATAGAAGGGCAGACGGCGAAGCAGCGAAAACTCGATCTGTCGCCTATATTATCGACTGCTGGTCTAGCGGCCGATACGCCACAGTACTGCTTAGACCCACGCAACAACCCGTTTGATCGAGGTCTGCTCGCAGAACAGATGTGGTCTGATATGCGCAGTGCTATTGACGGAGCGCGGGGCGGCTCGTTTAGCTATGCCGTCTCTAATCGTGACCGCTCGATTGGTGCGCGCCTGTCAGGCGAGATCGCTAAGCGCTACGGAAACACGGGCATGAGTGATCAGCCGCTACAGGTGCGTCTATCGGGTTCGGCTGGACAGAGCCTTGGCGTTTGGAACGCCGGCGGTCTTAATCTGCACCTCGAAGGTGATGCCAATGACTACGTTGGCAAAGGCATGGCGGGTGGCCGCATCGTGTTGGCGCCACCGGCTGGCATCACTTTTGTAGCGCGTGAGACGCCGATTATGGGGAATACCTGTTTGTATGGAGCAACTGGCGGCGAGTTGTATGCGGCAGGTACTGCGGGCGAGCGGTTTGCGGTAAGAAACTCCGGTGCGATCGCAGTGATTGAGGGGGCGGGCGATCATTGCTGTGAATACATGACGGGTGGAGTGGTGTGCGTACTGGGTCGTACCGGACTTAACTTCGGCGCAGGGTTCACCGGTGGCTTTGCTTATGTGCTCGATCTAGATCGTGATTTTGTCGATCGTTATAACCATGAGTTAGTCGATATTCACCGCATGTCTATCGATGGCACTGAACAGAATATTCACCACTTACGTGGTCTTATCGAGGCGCATGTCACGCATACGGGTAGCGTGTGGGGTCAAGAGATATTGAATGATCTGCGTTCGTATCTCGGCAAGTTTTGGTTGGTGAAACCGAAGGCCACAGAAATCGATAGTCTCATTGAGAATTTAAGGAGAGCCGCCTAGATGATTGACCGGACCCTACAATTTATGGAAGTTCCACGGACAGAGCCGGCTAAGATTCCGGTCGATGTTCGCACGCATGAATTTAAAGAAATCTATGTCAGCTTTCAGCCGGAGTCAGCCGCTCAGCAGGCCGGCCGTTGTTTGGCATGTGGCAACCCGTTTTGCGAATGGAAGTGCCCTGTTCATAACTACATTCCCAATTGGCTTAAATTAATTGAGCAGGGGAAGTTGTTTGAGGCGGCGGAGTTGTCGCACAAGACCAACTCGCTGCCTGAAGTGTGCGGGCGGATTTGCCCGCAAGATCGACTCTGTGAAGGCGCGTGCACACTAAATGCTGATTTCGGTGCCGTGACCATTGGATCAATTGAAAAATACATCACGGACGAAGCATTAAAGGCAGGATGGAAGCCCGATCTCTCGGCGGTGCGATCCACCGGCCGCAAGGTCGCGATTGTGGGCGCGGGTCCCGCGGGTCTTGGCTGCGCGGATATTTTGGTCCGTCACGGCGTCAAGCCGGTGGTGTTCGATCGGTATCCGCGTATTGGTGGCTTGCTCACCTTTGGTATTCCTCCTTTTAAGCTAGAGAAAGAGGTCATTGATCGCCGGCATGCATTGATGACCGAGATGGGCGTGGAGTTTCGCCTCGGTGTGGAGATCGGTCGAGATATGACAATGGATGACTTGCTGCGTGACTTCGATGCCGTCTTTCTAGGCATGGGGGCTTATAACGCCGTAAAGGGTAATTTTCCTGGCGAGACCCTGCCGGGCGTGATTGAGGCGCTGCCGTATCTGATCTCCAATATCAATCACGAGTTGGCTATCAGCGATGAATTCGTAAACCTAGCGGGAAAGCGCGTGGTGGTGCTCGGCGGTGGTGATACCGCGATGGACTGTAATCGTACGGCCATTCGCCAAGGCGCCGCATCGGTGACCTGTACGTATCGACGCGATGAAGCCAACATGCTAGGCTCTAAGCGTGACTACAAAAACAGTGTCGAGGAAGGCGTGCAGTTCCTGTTTAATCGCCAGCCGATTGGCTTGGTAGGCGAGGGGCGCGTAGAGGGCGTGCGTGTGGTCCAGACGCGCTTGGGCGCGGCTGGCAAGAAGGGCCGTCGCTTGGCCGAGCCGGTACCTGGTAGTGAGGAAATCATTCCAGCGGATGCGGTCATCATTGCGTTTGGATTTCAGGCGAGCCCGGCAGAGTGGTTTAAGCCGCTTGGCATTCAGTTGCATGCCGATGGTCGAGTGCGTGTCTCCGCAGATCGGCTACGGCCGTTTGTGACGAGTCATCCGAAGATATTTGCAGGCGGCGACATGGTTCGTGGCAGTGATCTGGTCGTGACGGCGGTCTTTGAGGGTCGTGAAGCCGCGCGTGGGATTCTAAATTACCTCGGCGTGGCGACTGACCTGCAAGCCGCTTAATTTTTAACTGAACAGATCGTCAGCTAACAGAGTAGACATTATGAGTGGCATGAATCGACGTATCGTTTTGGCCTCACGTCCGGGGGCACAGGCCTCTGTGGACAATTTCCGCCTAGAGTCTGTTGCGATCCCAACCGCAGGTCCTGGTCAGGTGTTGGTGCGACACCATTTTTTGTCGCTCGATCCCTACATGCGTGGACGCATGAGTACCGCCAAGTCGTATGCTCCCCCACAGCCACTTGATGAGGTCATGATCGGCGGCACGGTAGGTGAAGTGGTGGCGAGTCAACATCCAAACTATGTGGTGGGCGATCACGTGGCGGGCTTCGGCGGATGGCAAGAATATGCATTGGTAGAGGGCCCCGCGTTGGCGATGTTGCAAAAAGTGGATACGCGCCATGTCCCGCTCTCTGCCTATTTAGGGCCAGTTGGTATGCCGGGGATCACGGCCTGGTACGGACTGTCGATGATCTGCGAAGCGAAACCTGGCGAGACGGTCGTGGTGAGTGCCGCTGCGGGTGCGGTCGGCAGTGTCGTTGGTCAGTTGGCCAAAGCGCGGGGCTGCCGCGCAGTTGGTATTGCTGGTGGTCAGAAAAAATGTGACTACGTGGTGAACGAATTAGGCTTCGATGCCTGCGTCGATTATAAAGCCGCCGCTGATGAGGCTTCTTTGGCAGACGCCATCGCCAAAGTAACGCCGAAAGGCATTGATGCCTACTTTGAGAACGTCGGCGGTCCTGTGATGGATGCCGTGCTAGGTCAGATGAATGCCTTTGGACGTGTGGCTGTCTGCGGCATGATTGCGGGCTACGAGGGGACGCCTGTTCCTTTGAAGAATCCGATGGTGATCTTGCGCTCGCGTCTGAAGGTTCAGGGGTTCATTGTCTTTGAGAACCCACAGATCGTGCCATGGGCGCAGGCGGAACTCGCCTCTGCGGTGGCCAGTGGGCGCCTTAAATACAGCGAAACCATTGCAGAGGGACTAGAGAGTGCGCCTGCGGCGTTCTTAGGTCTGCTGTATGGCAGGAATCTGGGCAAGCAACTGGTGCGCTTGCTGTAAGTAGTATTTTCGGTCTGAGGCGTCGAGCATGAAATCGAGCATCGCGACTTGCTGATTCATTGATGATTGTTTGTGGTTAGATGTCATCCTAAATAACTCGCGTCTGTAGCTAGATTCGTGTTACATGACATGGTGTCGATACTCATCCACGGAGAAGCCATCATGATTGTGCGCGAGCCACATCTTGAGACAGCGAAAGTGCGTTCCTTGTTGCCTACGCAAATCACTGTAGGGCTTCGCGAGGTTCAGGAGAAGCGCAAGCACTGGCGTGCGCAGCGCCACAAATTAAAATTTTTAAGTCACCATTTGGTGCCGGTGATTCGCGGCCCTAAAGATCACTACTACATTATCGATCACCATCACTTAGTGCGCGCTTTGCACGACGAGGGTGTGACTGAGGTGGCGATCACTGTAGTAGCTGATTTGCGGGCCTTAGATAAGGATACGTTTTGGACTTATTTAGATCATCATGCGTGGATACACCCGTACGATGAGAAGGGTCGTCGTAAAAGTCCGGCGAGTCTCCCGCGCAGTGTGGCCGAACTAATTGATGACCCTTTTCGAAGTCTGGCTGGCCAACTGCGGCTGATGGGTGGGTTCGCTAAAGATATCGCGCCCTTTAGTGAGTTTTTGTGGGCGGATTTTTTGCGGCGACGCATCAAAAAGACGCTTGTTGTAGAGCGATTCAACAAGGCGATGGATGAGGCTTTGGTGCTCGCCAAGAGCGAGGTCGCCAATTATCTGCCAGGCTGGTGTGGGCCAGTACCACGCTCCTGACATTCCTCGGATAGCACCGACTCGGCTGGTTTACACTGGGCTCATGACAGAGTCTTCTCAACGGACGGTCGCGCAAGCGCTGGTGGCGGGCTTGTGTGCACAACGAGTGACGCTCGCCTTTGCTGTGGCCGGCGAGAGCTATCTCGCGGTGCTTGATGCGTTGTTCGATGTCAGAGACCAGTTGCGCTTGATCACCTGTCGTCATGAAGCCAATGCCGCCAACATGGCAGAGGCGACCGGTAAACTGACCGGCCGGCCGGGCGTGTGCTTCGTGACGCGAGGGCCAGGCGCCTGTCATGCCAGCATTGCGATACACACAGCACAGCAAGATGCGACACCTTTGGTTGTGTTTGTCGGCCAGGTAGCGAGTACCGATGTGGGTCGTGACGCATTCCAAGAAATCGATTACCAGGCGATGTTCGGCGCGGTTGCTAAAGGTGTGTTCACACTTGTTGATCCAGCGCGCACCAGCACGCTGGTGGAGACCGCTTTTGATATGGCCATGAGTGGCCGGCCAGGACCCGTTGTCGTGAGTCTGCCCGAAGATATCTTAGAGGCACCTTGCGCTGCGCCAATCGCGCGCCGCATCGATCGTGTGGAGGTCCCGTTGCAAGAGGCCGCTGTGCGCACGGTGCTTCAGCGTCTCTGTGATGCTAAGCGACCGTTATTGTGGATAGGCGGCAGTGGGTGGTCAGCGATTGGTGTCGCAGCCCTCGAGCGCTTCGCCCGTGCGTGGCATTTACCCGTGGTGAGTGCATTTCGGCGAAAAGACCTGTTTGCCAATTCCCATCTAAGTTACGTGGGGGAGGCCGGGTTCGTGCTCGGTCAAGGTGCTAAGCAGGCATTGGCTGAAGCTGATGTGATCTTGGCGCTTGGTACCGGTTTGGGAGATGTAGAGACGGCGGGTTACACGCGTTTAGATCCCACGCGAACGGCGAGCAGCCTGCTGCACATAGCGATGCGAGGACTGGACTTAAATCGAGTCTTTCCCGTCTCCTATGGTGTGATTGCATCACCCGCGAGTGCTGCGCTTCAGCTAGCTGACAGGCCAGCTCCCCAACGACTGCCTTGGCAGAGCTGGACTCGGCAGTGCCGTGCATTGTATGAGCAAGATCTGCTGCCTGTCGCTGTCACCGGGCACGTCAATCTCAGTGAAGTCTTCTTAGAACTGCGTCGGCAGTTGCCAGCAGATTCAATTGTGACCAATGGCGCAGGTAATTATGCGGCGTGGTTGCATCGATTTTTCGAGCATGGTCAGTATGGCACGCAGTTAGCGCCGCAAAGTGGGGCGATGGGTTATGGCGTGCCAGCGGGTATTGCGGCGGCGTTATTGCAGCCCACGCGCCGCGTGGTGGCGGTATCTGGCGACGGCTGCTTCATGATGGCAGCGCAAGAGTTGGTCACCGCGGCTGCCTATCAGGCCCGCGTGATTTTTTTGGTGGTGAACAACCAGAGTTTTGGCACGATTCGTATGCATCAAGACCATCGTTTCCCTGGACGTACCATGGCAACTGACTTGGTTAATCCTGACTTTGTAGCCCTATCGGAGGCCTCTGGGGTGTCAGCGACCCGCGTGCTCAAGACGGATGAGTTCTCTTATGCGCTCAGAGACGCATTGGCAGCAGATGGGCCAAGACTGATTGAATTGGTGACATCAGTCAATGATATCGCACCAGATCGACAGTTACAGAGTCGGCATTGATATCGCTTAAGCGCGTTTTGCTTCGCTGCTGACACCCGTTATTTCGATCAGTGAGCGCTCTAGGATATCCAGACCTTCTTGAATGATGGCTTCGCTAGCGGTGAGTGGTGCCAAAAACCGAATCACATTGGCGCGCGTGCCACAAGATAAAATGAGCAAGCCGTTAGCGGCGGCGCGTTGTACCAAGGCTTTGGTTAAATCTGCATCCGGCTGCTGTGAGTCACCATTCTTAACCAGTTCCATGGCAATCATGGCTCCTAAGCCACGGACATCGCCAATACATTTTAATCCGCCGCTACGTAAGCCATCCAATCGTTGTCTAAGCATCGCACCCAACGTATTGGCGCGTACGCAGAGGTGTTCTTTCTCAATCACATCAAGCACTGCCAAAGCGGCTGCGCAACTAATAGGGGACCCAGCATACGTGCCACCTAAGCCGCCAGGTGCGGGCGCATCCATGATCTCGGCTTTGCCGATTACGCCAGCCAGCGGGAAGCCGCCCGCTAAGCTCTTGGCCACTGTCATGAGGTCAGGTTCCACCTGAGCATGTTCGATGGCGAACATTTTTCCGGTGCGTGCGAAGCCGGTCTGTACTTCATCAACGATCATGACGATGCCATGCAGCGTGCATAGCCGGCGAATGTCGCGTAGGAATTCTATCGGTGCAGGATAGAACCCGCCTTCCCCTTGCACAGGCTCGATGATGATGGCGGCAACGCGTTCAGGCTCAACATCTGATTTGAATAAGGTGTCTAAAGCCTTCAAGGTATCGCTCTGGGTCACGCCTAGGTATTCAGCAGGGAACGGCAGGTGATAGATCTCAGGCATCATCGGGCCGAAGCCGAGTTTGTAAGGTGCTACTTTGCCGGTCAGCCCCATGGCATACATAGTTCTTCCGTGAAAACTGCCGGAGAACGAAATGATGGCGGAGCGCTTGGTGTACGCGCGGGCGATTTTGACCGCATTTTCGACCGCTTCAGCACCGGTGGTGACGAGAATGGTTTTCTTCGGCGTGGTGCCCGGCGCTAAGCGATTGAGTCGATCGGCGAGACGCACATACGACTCATACTGAGTCACCTGAAAGCAGGTGTGTGAGAACTTCTCAAGTTGTGCGCTAACAGCGGCTTTGACGTCAGGATGCAAATGACCGGTATTGAGGACGGCGATGCCAGCCGCAAAGTCGATATAACGCTTGCCATCCACATCCCACTGTTCTGCATTGTGTGCCCTGTCAGCGAATACGGGTAGCATGTTAGACACACCACGTGGAACGGCTTTTTCGCGAAGTGTCTGGAGATCACTGTTTCGGGTCATGGCGGGTCCTGCACGAGGTGAGTCAGCTGTGGAAGTAGCCTGATCGTACCAGTGCGCTGTAGGCTCGTCGATGGCGGCGGGGCTTTACCCGCTGGCAACACGCCGACCCTAACGGGTCGGCGTGGATTAGGCCATGATGGCTTTGAGCTTCTTTAAGGCGCTGGTCTCAATTTGACGGATACGCTCGGCTGAGACGGCGTATTCATCGGCTAGCTCATGCAAAGTCGCTTTATTATCATCAACCAACCAACGACGCTCCAGGATCGAGCGACTGCGCGCATCTAAAGTAGCGAGTGCCGAGCGTAAACGCACTAAGGTTGTGTCTTCCCACTCATGCCGTTCAGCGGCCACTGCCGGATCCGCATCTGCTGCCTGCAGATAGGCGGAGGGCGAAAACGCTTCCTCATCATCATCTGCATTGGGTAGAGGATCAAAGGTGACATCACGTGCCGATAGGCGCTGCTCCATCTGCGTTACTTCAGCCACGGTGACGCCTAATTCGCGTGCCACGGTTTGCGTTTCTTCAGCAGACAGCCAGCCTAAGTGCTTTTTGGATTTACGTAGATTAAAGAACAGCTTGCGTTGCGCCTTGGTGGTCGCCACCTTGACTAAGCGCCAGTTGCGCAAGACGTACTCGTGGATTTCAGCGCGAATCCAATGGACTGCAAAGGAGACCAAGCGCACTCCGACGTCTGGATTGAAGCGTTTGACGGCTTTCATCAGCCCGACATTGCCTTCTTGCACCAGATCGCCCAAGGGCAGGCCATAGCCGGTGTAGCCGCGGGCGATGTGCACCACAAAGCGCAGGTGCGACATCACGAGTTGCCGAGCGGCTTCGAGATCACTGTTGTCGCGCAGATTGAGCGCGAGACGGAGCTCGTCTTCACGAGAAATCACGGGAACGCGAGTGACCGCGTCCATATAAGCATCCAAACTGCCGACCGGGCCGCTTAATGTCAGCGGCGAATACTCAGCCGAGCAAGCAGGGGCTAGCGCCAGCGTTGTCATATAGAACCATTTCCTCCCCGGGCGATATTGCCGGGCGGTTGAATTTTAGCACTCCGCCAGTTTGAGTGCTAACTGGTCTATAGGTTCAATTAATATATCGTTATAAATCAATTACTTGCTAAAATAGCGCTCGCTTCGCTTGCCCTGTGTCGCCGCTCGCGTGAACGTCAGTACGAAGGCGGTCATCGCGCCCACGAGGGTGCTAAGCACTAACAACATCAGCACAGTCAGTGATCCGATCGCTGCGGGCGCCTGCGCAAGAATGCCGATGGCCAGCAAAAACGTGCTGATTGGCTTTGCTAAAAAAATCGTAACCATCGTCGGTAAGGCGCACGCCATCGCGCCGCCACCAAGGGCCACCATCGCGCCCACGTAAATCAAGGGGCCCCGGTTGGGCATCGCGCCTTCGATCATCTGGTCTTCGCGATACGCTAATAGTGAGCCTCGCAAGATGGCGCCGATCAGAATGACAGCCGCTAAGCTGAGACCAGCCAGTAACCGGCCCAATAACTGTCGCCCCGCATCGCTCGCTTGCTGCACGCGTGTGAACCAATCGATATCCGATCGCACCTGATCGACGCCAGGCACTGCGCGTAACTCATCAGCCAAGACGCGCAAACGCTGCGCAGTGAGTGGTTGCGTCAGGCGTGGGCGTGCGATCACCGTCGTTGGCAGTGACTGATCGGGAAGAGCCATCAGCGCTGACTTAAGCTCAGGCTGTGTCGTTAATTCTGCTAGGCCTTGCGCTGGGCTGATGATGCGAAGGACCACGATGTCTGGACGTGCGCTCAGTGCGGTGATGTGCCTATTCACTTCTGTATCGACCAGTTTTGGTGACAG
>Ga0209829_10003109_pt1 | contig 12226 bp, 14 predicted proteins | sample C_140205_EF_Meta_FD_187311 | JGI IMG/M metagenome (GOLD analysis project Ga0209829, IMG submission 187311) | Freshwater microbial communities from Lake Croche, Canada to study carbon cycling - C_140205_EF_MetaG (SPAdes) (version 2) | ecosystem: Environmental > Aquatic > Freshwater > Lake...
ATATTTTCTCATTAATATTGATCGTAGACCCTGGCAACCAATATTTAATAGATTATATAATGATATTCAGAATGGTATATATCACACTGCCACAATTAAGGGTCAACGCTCTGGTACTATCTATACATTCCAGGTTACAGATGCGTCGAATGGTAGAAGTTTCTATGGTTATTTTGGTAATAAAAATGTGTCGAAATCGGCTCCTATTATATTTGATCAAGAGCCTATATCTATAACAATTGCGTAAACTAAATATAATTAATTCTCTATATATGCCTGGATTCCAGACAATTATAGAAAGACGTGTAACATACACGCGCCCCAGCGTGGCGTTGTAAACTGCGCCACCTCCAGATGGGTTGCCTGGCGCCGCGGCGGCTTATACCCCTTAATATTTTCCGCTTTTTGTGCGTATAAAAAGGTGGCGACCACCTCATACATATTATCATAATCTGGGTCCGCGGGTGTTATATACATCAATGTCCGCTGCTGCTTCTCAGTTACATATTTGTCCAGGGCGATCGAATAAACCGCTAAATTCATCGCTTTCGGAATCGGTCCATCGCTATCCAATTGATAGGGTGCTGTTTCAGTTTGGAATATTTGGTTTATATCCTGATCGCGGCGCATAAGAAGTTCGTTGAGTTTTGAGTTAAGTTCATGGCTATTGCCCGTAGATTCTTTGACGTATCCCGAGCCTTTCGCTTTTGTTTGAATAGCACACCGCATTCTTCTTACTACTGGGATATAAAATTTGAAGTCTAAAGTTATCCGCAGCCTTAATTAACAATGACCGACCAGCGGTTAATTACTATAGATATTGTGGCGGGACGAACACTCTATAGCCGCACAGTTTATACAGAATACTTACCTACAACCGAAGACCTTAATTTCTACTATCGAGAATTATGCGGTCTTACCGACGCAATTATTACATCAACTATAGTCGATGTCCCGCCCGATTTCAATCAGGCACTTGTCGCGTTTAGCGAAGCAATTCCCACCCGTTTTCCTAATCACGATATTACAGCTACCCTTGAAGACGCCGCTAAAATCGAAAACTATCATAATTATATCAAACAATTGAGCGAAATGGAGAAATCCCGAGCTGTTCTTCAGGTTCATATCAAAACGGCAGCAACGGTCCCATGCGGCGTTCCTATTGCTGATCCACCGGCGGCATCTACTATTAAAAAGCGTCCACGCACCCATCGCCACGCCTGGGTTCGCGAAATTCTTCAATCGCTCGAAAGTGAAATGGTTGTAGGAGATGAATTAGTCGCATTAGAAAATGATGATCTTATACCGCACGCCTGGATTCTTACACCCGTGCTAGGAAGTGTGCGTGAAGAACGGGGAAGCCGTATTCTTGTAGACGCCGTCAAGGGAAAACATTGGGAATGCCTACTTGGCAGCAGTCTGTTTCCAGATTTTGTAGTGAGCCGACGAATTTCTACGCATAACTGGCTTTTCCAACACGCAAGTGCCGATGCTTTGCTACGTGCGACACTCGATTTCTATATCGCATCCCAAAACGCTGCGCTAGTTGGCGGATTAAGTGGCTGGATTCCTATTGCCGATAAGGAGTTTACATTATTGATAAATACATTTAAGAAAATTAAGGTAAACGAGCAGGTTCTTACAAGTCACACAGATCCGCACCATATCTATAATGTTCTCAATTCGATTGAACTGCGATGCCTTGCATCAAAAACAACAAACACCGATATTTGCCCCCTTGATACACATATGTTCCGTAAATACATTCACTATGTTGCTCAAGGGATGAATATGCCGCCCGAAAAATATCAGAATCTTGAAGGTGTCTCGCAAGTATTGCGCCGTTGGGAACGTAGCGAATTTGGCTTTCGCGGTGATATAGATCCTATTATACCGGCGTGGTCCAAAATGTGGAAGTTGGTTATGGCGGGAAAGCCCACTGTTGAACGTGTTGCCCTCTTTCTTGCCACGCTAGATGCCTGGAATCCTATGGAGGGAAATCTTCTATCAAAAGACCAATGCGATACAATTGCCGAACAGTGGATTTCTATCTTCATTGCTAATGAAACTGTTCCTGCCGTGGGTAAATATGAAATTGCCCTTATAGCCTACGATGAAACGCGGCGTTGGTGTCTACAATATTTGCCCGCTGCTATATTTGAGAAGGTGTTTAAAGTAGATCGTGTCATACGTGATACCTATGTAAAGTTAGGATTTAATGTGAAAAAGTCGCATATATTACGTATAGTTATGGGATTACAACTTCGTAATCCGTCGAAAAAGACGGTGTACGAAGGAAAGGTTGTTGACAAGACTCCAGATATTCCAGACCCGCCAATGTGGGTAGAACATCCCTATGTGCCAAAGAAGGTTCCCAAACCTACAGCAATGGGAAAAATTCGTGGTCGTCCGCCCCACGCCGGCTCTATTGCCGAAAAAGCTCGAGCGGGTCTTATTATGAATATGATGAGTGGAAATCCTAAGTCTGAAGAAAGTACAGACTCTGCATCGTCTGGCTCCAGTCTAAATGGGTCTAGAGATATACCATCTGCCGTTGCTGGAGAAAATGAACTTATTATGAATTTAGGGTCTATATGAAGGGTCGATCGTTCTGTAATCTTTTAGTAATTGATCATGTGCGGCGCGAGCGTCCATATAATTTTTTCCTAAATCTGTAAACACTGTAATTAAAAGATTATAGGCGGTATCTAATACTTGTAAATGCTCTTTTTGCTTATTATCAAGGTCTGAATTATTATATGGCACTGGATACTTATATGCAGGATTTTGATAGCCTTCTATAATATCTGCCTTATTCTTTGCAATAAACTGTGATCCAAACTGGGCGGTAGGTAGTGCCTGTTTGAGACTGGCTACCAATGTTTTATAATCATTGGTATTCATAATTGAAGATATTTGTGCTTGATACTGTAGCAATTGTGTCTGCGCTGCCATAATTTTCTTCTCTTCTTCTGCATGCTTCTTCATCATTGCTCCTGATATATCGGTTGATGGTACTGTGTCGGCAGTTTTATTTGCTCCAAATGTATATCCGCTGATATCTTGATGGGCTCCACTAATATCCTGTTTGGCTCCACTAATATCCTGTTTGGCTCCACTGATATCTTGCTGTTCTCCGCTACTATCTTGCCCATCTACAAAACATTCTAATAATTTAGCACCCTTATTGTTTGTTAAAAATTGGTTCTTTTGTATAGATAATTTCTGCTCCCGTGATTTTGTTAAATGCGAAGGTGGCACCAGCGTCCCATTTTTTGTGTTAGCAGCAGCAGCATCCACAGGCTTTTTGGTATATTTTGCCTCAATCAGCTTAACAATATAACACGTATCATCTGTAACATCAATCACTTGACCAAGAGCATTATTAATTCCATCCGGTAGTGTTTTGAACATATTCACCATATTTGTTATAGACGTAAGTATAAATGTATTAATTTCGGTAATCTTATCATCCTTTGCATTTGGATTTGTTCCAGATGCCGATGATTTTATATTATTAATCGCCATTGTGCGTTGTGCGGCATTTGCCGCCGGTGGTGGCGTCGATGTATCTTCAAATCCCTCGTGAATATAACAAGGATCCAACAGTGATCTATACATAACTAATATGGATAGAGCTAGTACTCCGAGTACAGTAACAAGAACTAGTGGAATTATATGTCCAAAGCGTTCTAGCATTCCTATTCGGGGTTACGATTTTAATGATTCTGCTTGCGACTTACTGTAGTTCGAATTTTGAAGACTATTCATTTGCTTTTGGTAAGCTATGAACGTATTATTTGTATTATTCATCCGTGTGTAAGCTGCCATTGCATTTTTATAAATATTGCCAACCTGCGTAGAAAATTTTGTTAACAGATCCTGCGCCTGCGAGAGTATTGTATAGTATCCTATTTGTTCCGATGTGAGTTCTATTGTAGCATAAGGTACAGGAAAACTAAACTTATTATTTACATAAGGTTGATTCTGAAAATTTTCTAACCGTCCGCCATATTGAAGATTACAAGTAGCTTGCGCCTTATTATTATCTTTCTGCTGGTCCTCCTCGCTTTTTGTACTATAATCTGAAATATTTTTCTTATAATCAGATTCACATTTATTTATTTCAGCAGTTACTTGTGTATTATTAATATACATATTCAAATAATTTGCAGTTCCTTCAATTCCTGTACAATCTTTGAGCCATTCTTGTACAACTGGACTTTCTAACATTTGTGAGAAGATCTTTAATTTTCCTTCTAGATTCTGGGATAGGTTATTTAATGTTGCAGGAGCTATTTCAGTACTATCCTGGAATCCCTCTGCAGCGGGCGCAGCGGTCGCAGTAACCTGCGAACAGTCTAGCATCCCTTTCTGTTTATGACGATACAGATAGAGTGCTATTTGATTTGCCCATGTAGACTCGGCGTTTTTTGCGCGCGTCCGTTGTAGTGCCTGCTGCTGTTCCCTTGGTAACTGATATTCGGATTGATCGGCGACTTCGGCGGCTTTACTCTTAACAAATTTATCGTGTACACTTTTATAAATAGAACACGTTTGCGCCTTCATATTTCCCGTATTATCAATTGTATCTTGTAAATTCTGGTTATATTTATCAAATGTCGCATTCATATTTGTAAGTGATGTATATATATGATTATTAACAGGATTGACATCCTCAAAATGCTCATACGCATTCTGCTCGCCTTTACAACACGATTGTGACTTTATCATTCCAACAATAAATGATATAACCGTAACCGCGAAAAATAGAAAAAATGCATAGGATAAAATATCGACTATGATTCCACTCGGCGGCGTTGCGGAAGGCATCCCTATTTAATAAACATATAATCCACTAGATTAGAAGATTGTATTATGTACAACGCATACAAACGTGGAGGATATCCGCGCCCACCTACATTACCTGCTGGTACACAGTATTGTCCTCCCGTACCGGGTATTGTATCGACGGCAACTGGTTTTATAGATGTTGGTAACGCTTATAAGAACCTGCCAGAATCATCGCGTATGCAACAGCAGCAATGTCGACTTATGTACGTCAATAATGTGCCGGTAGCGGTTCAATCCGGTGATAGCAATAACGTTCCTTATATTGAGGTGATACCTACACCAGCGTCGGCGACCACCCTTAGTATTCAAACTACAGTTTTACTTGCCGCCAATAATCCATATAACCCGGCAACGCGTTTTGCGCAGTATTTTCCGCCTTTACCTCCGCCCCCGCCGTGTCCTGTGTCAGTACCCAATCCTGGTTATGTAGCACCCTGTATACCTCCATCAATGTTTCGAGGGTCATTAGCTCCATAGAAAATGTTGGACCTACGTAGAACATGCCTACTACAGACTTTTCTGCCAGTCTCACCACCGCGCGCCGTAAGCAACTTGCTCTTTTCTCATGGCGCCAAAATGACCAATATTCGTACAACCCGCAGACTAAGAACGCTGAACAGGCGCCTTCTCATGGTTCGCGTGGAACTGGTCCTTCTGGACAGACCTATACTGATATTATTCAGGGTGGATTCTTAATCGGTCAGACCAACTCAAATGCTAATCCTGGAGCCACGCCAGCGTGCAATACGACAAGTGGATGCTCCGCGTCGGTTACGCTACAGGGCTTTGTGCGTAACTCTCCGGCTAATGCTAATTCATTAGGTGGCGGCTCAGTATAAACTTATACTTTGTTGATAATGTGTAACTTGGTTACAATATATCAATAAGAAATATCGGGTCGTAGCGATGATCGGCACATATAAAAAAGTGTAAACGCGGTTGCCGCCTGTATTAGTGCAGCTAGAAGCGATGCTACAAGCAAGGGTGTTTCTAATTTCTTGTAAAGTGTCAGTCCCAATACAGCGGTAATTAAGCTTACAATACCCATTCCAGCGAAAAAATAGCACCAGTTGTACGCCCAAGCCGGTTTCGATTCCATTTATTTATGTATTCGATTTTTTATTTTTTAGTGTTTTGATGTTTGTATGTTTAAGCGCGGGGAGCAGCCTTCTTCACGACCTTCTTCGGTGCAGGAGCCGGCGCAGGAGCAGGTACCGGCTCAACGACCTCCTCCTCCTCCTCCTCCTCAGCCTCTGCCTCGTCATCGGCAACAAACGCAGACTGAGAAGGCGCAGCCGCAGGCACATCATCATCATCGTCGTCGACAAACGCGGGAGCACTAGAGCCGGTCTCCGCCGCCTGGTCTACACGCGCCTGGTGGAGCTTCCAGCTGATGCCGAACTTACCACCGGCAACCCAAATGCTGGTCGCATCCAGAATACACGTGACCTCAGCACCACGGCGAAGCACCTCCATCGGCGTGACACCCTCAATCTTACGATCCTGGTCGTCATACATTGCGGCGTCAAATACACCAGTATTGTAGTTCTTCTTGATAGCAACCGACTGGACAGGAGCACGGTCGTTGCCCTGCTTGTCCTTGCTGACGCGGATGCTCTTCGTGTAGAGCGCGCTCACCGTCTCACGGCTTACCTTCTCCAGACCTAGCCAGTTCTTGGAGTTCTTGACACCCTGGTCAATGACGTAATCGTCAATCGCCCGGAGCATATCATAGTACGCATTTAGCTTCGGGCTGGTCGCACGGTTCTTGAAGTCCAGATTCAGCTTGAACTTGCCGTTGCCCTGGTAGTCACCAGAGTCAAACGGTACCGGCATACGCGGAGCCTGGACACGGAGCTTGCCGCCATTGTAGCTTAGATAGACAATCGCCGCCGGCGAGTTATCTAGACCCTTCTTGGTCGGATCGACCTTAAGGTTGGAAAGGGAGAACTTAGCGGCAGTTACAGGGGCAGACATTTTGCTTAGCGAGTTGTTGTTACTTTTGGTTAGCGAGTAATAACAAGAGGGGAATGCTGAATTGCAATGTGGAAAAAAGGGGCGTCAATTTTTATCCGCCCGGTGCTGAAAAATTCTAGGTTTGCGGTGGAGGTAGTAGTAGCGGTGGCATAGCTCGCGGGGCAGTCAAATTAAGTATATCTGCAAACCATCCTCCTAATCCGAAAAATCTTGGAGGCTCTGTTGGAGGCAAGGCGTCCATATCATCCTGTGCTACAACACTTTCATATAGCCAAGAATATGCTTGTCGGGCTGAATCGCTGACAAGAGTCAATGTACTTATGATATACATTGCGCCCAAAATTCTATCATTTCTATCCGTTGCCGATGTAATCATAGCACGAATGACCCCCATATTAATTTTTTGTATACGCTCTAGCGGGAATGTTGCTATAACAAAGGGGGAATACTTGAAAAGACCTGTTAGATAATTTGGTACTATCTGCCGTTTTTGCTCCGGTGATAAATTTGCCCTATAGTTCCATATCGCATAAATCTGCCGATAGAATTTCATATGTTCTTCAAGGGTTAGATTGAGAAACCATTCGGGTGATGAATAATAATTCAGCTCATCGATGATTTGAAATAGATCGACCACTTTCATACGATACTGCTGTATCGGTGTCGACGGCTCAAGTTTTGCCCACTCCGTTGTGTTGCCGTGCGCTGTTCGCCGTCTTACGATCTTCTGAACTTTCCTGACTTCTAACAATGGTATTAGGTCGCGATTGAACGGATTTTCGACTTTTTCGTCGTCGGTGCTATTTGTAATCAAGGTGTTTATAGACCGCAAATCGAATCCATAGATATGCTGTTTTGTATCTTTGTAGGAGAAAAATAGGTTTCCGCTGATATCGCTGATAGGATCGGTGGAGAAGAAGTCCGTATCATTAATACATAGTGAACGGGTGTAATAGGCGGGACCGCGATGTCTTACATTATGCCGTCCTATATTGTCCCTGAACCATTGTTGTATTTTGGCGGCGGCTGTAGCGGCGGCAAGCTTCTCCGCGGCTTGCTTTGTTATACGGCGGATTCTTCCTGGACTTGCTACTGTCTGTACCCAGGGATGTGGATTTTTATAGTGTATACCACAATAGTCTCCGTGTGTAGCTATTTTTGGGCAACGGGTCTTGGGGGTCCGCTTTGATTTTATATTTTTACATGTTGAGTAAGAGTTTTCCATCTCTCTAACGGTTTAAAAGATTTTTTTCCGCGCTTTTTTCGTCATTTTTCACCCTCCGGTTGAACAAAATTGATTGATATTAAAATTTGTAACTACGCTAAGTATTCCCCCGCGTTTGATTGAGCCAAAAAACTCCTCGGTCACACATATAACAACAATGAGCTCTGCCCCTGCCAAGCGTGCCCCTGCCAAGAAGACTGCCGCCGCCACTGCCGCCGCCGCCGCGCCGGCTGCGCCCGTTGCCGCCGCCAAGGTTGTCGCCCCCGTTGCGGCGCCTGCGCCTGCCCCCGTTGCGGCGCCTGCCGTTGCCGCCGTTGCCGAGGAGGTCAACGTCGTCAAGGACTTCAACTCCCTTGTGGAGAAGGTCAACTCCCTGCGTACGGTGCTCGGCGCCGTCCTGTCGGACATGAAGAAGCTCGAGAAGCAGATCCCTCGCGAGCTCAAGAAGGCGTCCAAGGGTCGCCGCCGCCGCGCTGCCGCCGTGACGGAGGGCGGTGAGGCTGCGCCCAAGAAGGAGTCGGTCTTCACGAAGCCGACGCCCATCTCGGACTCGCTCTGCACGTTCCTCGGTGTCGCGAAGGGCTCCCTGCTCTCGCGCTCGGCGGTCACGACGGCGGTCTGCAAGTACGCCAAGGACCACAACCTGATGGAGAAGCAGATCATCAAGGCGGATGGTGCGCTGCGCAAGCTCCTTGCGCTCAAGGAGACGGATGAGCTGAAGATCCTCAACCTCCAGCGCTACCTGAAGCCCCACTACCTGAAGGCGGCGGTGGCGGCGCCGGTGAAGGCGTAAATGGCTTGCTGATACACAAACTCCAAAAAATATATAACACTTCCTTCCTATACCTTTCCACCCTAAACTTAAAAAACCATAAAAATGTCTGAAAAACCCCCAGTCCAAAAACCATAAAAATAGAAAAACTTAAAAAAACTCAAAAAAACAAAAACCCCTGCGATAGCTCAGATGGTAGAGCGGAGGACTGTAGTTTTTAGCAAACTGCTTAGCAATGTCTTCCTTAGGTCACTTGTTCAAATCAGGTTCGCGGGACGTGTTTGCTCTTATTCTGGTCGTATAGCTCAGTGGTAGAGCACCAAGCTGTTATTTATATGGAAATTACCATATAGCAACCACTTGGGAGTCTGTAGTTCAATCCTACATTCGACCGCATCTCTTTCTAAGAGATTGGTGGACACTATCTCCCTTGTTTTTTTAGCCTATTATATAGCCTAAAAAATGATAAACCCCGGTTGCGTTTATATACAAAAACATTCATCAAGGGTAAGATGGGGTATATATACAAAATTACTCATAAAGAAAGCAAAAAATCATATATAGGTCAAACTGTAAAAGATTTAGAAGAACGATGGCGGGAACACTTGAAGAAAACGAGCAATTGCCGATATTTATCACATGCTCTTAAAAAATATGGAAAAGATGCATTTGAATTTAAGTTAATATGTGTATGTTTTGACGAAGATCTTAACTGGTATGAAACAGATTATATGAAAAAATATAATACAATTTCTCCCAACGGTTATAATTTACGAGAAGGTGGTAATAGTGGAAAGCAACACGAAGATACAAAAAAGAAGATATCTAAGACATTAAAGGACAAATTTGCTAGATTAGAAATAATACCAAATAATGGATGTCTTGGAAAACCATTAACTACAGAACATAAAGAAAAAATCAGCAAAACTCTCGCTGGTGTGGTAAAAAGCAAAGAAATGAAAGAAAATTTAAGTGAGTCTAACAAAAAATACAAAGTATTGCAATATACATTAGACGGAATTTTAGTTAACACTTATGATGGATGCGTTGTTGCTGCGAATGCTATGAATACACATAAAAGTACCATTTCAGCAGCGTGTAATGGAAAACGCAAAACATACAAAGGTTTTATTTGGAAATATACAAATCGTAATGACCCTATAGCCTAAAAAACATACTTCATAATAGATATGGCGTACCGTCCAATGATACCCGGTGAGTGTGAAGCTTGCTACTTAGAAGATGCCGCACGCTTTGCCGCTATGCCTAAAGCCCTTAAGCCAAAAGTGCTTGCCGAATTACGTAAAAAAGATGCTCAAACTGCCGCTAATATTAAAGCATATCACGAAAGGAACATAGCAGATGAAGCGGCACGGGTACAGAAGCTGGCAGCGGACGAAGCGGCACGGTTAAAGGCAATAGCAAATCTTAAAGCACGGGAAGAGAGTATGCGTGCCCCCTCACGTGCAGCACCTGGATTTATAAATATGCCTATTCCAGCTAGCCAAAACCTGACAAACGCCTTTAAGAATATGTCGCGCAAAAACCGTCGTTCGGCACGTAAGGCAAAGAAAAACACCCGTCGCAGGTAAGATGGCGACTGGGACTGCGAATAAAGATCTTATCGAGGCTGTCCGGCACTATGTTCATTTTGATAATCTTGCCGAGGCATTAAACAAACAAGTCAGCAATGCACGCTCAATGCGCGGGCAATATGAAACCAAGATTCTTACAAATCTGGAATCTACAGGTATGAAAAACGCTGTCCTCCAAATCAACGGTGCTACTTTACAGCGCGCCTCACGTGTTCAAGCAAACCCACTTAATTGGGGTTTTCTAGAGGAGCAACTTCACGCCTACTATACGGCACATCCTGTCAGGAGCGGCGATGAGACCAACGCTATTCTAGATTTCTTACAAAATCATCGTGGGTCTAAAACGACCGACTACCTCAAAAAGACCGTGCTTGGTGCTAGCGGAGGTGGTGCGGACAGCGGATATAAAAAACCTCCGACGTAATACTAGAACTTATTTGTGGATTGGTGGGCGATGAATACATTTTTATTAAATACTATACAACGAAAACTCAAATATAATAAAATTACACAATGGTTTCACACACTTGTTGAGGAAAAAGAACACGAAGGAACGCCAGCAGAAACAATTATGGAAATGTCAGACTTATTTATCGATCTATTGAAACAAAAACGGCTAAACCTAGGAGTGACCGAAAAGGCATTCCGTCGTAGTATGTGTAGCGCATTGTGTACTATGAAATTATATAAAGATGTAAATATTTATAAAACGCGCCCATCTGGAGCATATCCATCCGAATGGAACCGTGATGTAGAATTAATGTGGCAGGAATGGATTGAAGTGCGTTGTTTTAAGAACTGGATCGCATTTTGGGCTCGTCTTCCTGTGCGTACGTGGGAAATGGATTTGCCAGGTTGGCGCAAAGGAATGGAATCTATACTTATGGCGCATGTCCAGCGTGAAATTGATGTGCTTGTTGATGCACAAATTATTGTAGAAGATGAACAGGGTGAATATGTAGATAGCAATCAGTATGAGTATACGGAAGAGTTCTAAGGGGCGACGGCATTAACAATATGTATTATCAATGATAATCGTTATTGTTTACACTTAAGAAGACCACGAGTTCTTATTGAACGGCAGCACTGTAGTATCATCCAGCTGATCACGGAACTTCTGGACACGCTTCTCGAACTCTAGTTCGTCCGTTGTCGGCGGAAGCGCAACTTCACTATTATTCAGCTCATCCATTGCGTTCTTGGCAGGGCGGGCACCAAAGCAGTTCACGCCAAAAAGGAGCTCGGGATTGTCAAAGTAACCGCCGTTAATACCTGGGCGACCACACGCATTGTGGTACTGCGGATGTCCCTTCTGGAGCTTTTCGTAGGTTGCTTTCTGCGTAGGATAGACCGCCATCTGTCCCTTCACCCAGCCATAGTTACACCAATCGGCACCATTCTCGTATGCAGCCTTTACCTGGTCGTAGGTCGCAAGGTCGCTGTCGAGCGCAGCACACACAGCTGCCGCATCGTGAAACGTGTAAATGTTACGGCTCACATTAAATACCTGCTTGCCGTCGGTGCTGAAATTCGGGTGCGGGAGCATACCTGATATAAACGTGCCAGGCTGACCCGATTGCGCACCAGGCATACCGGACGGGCGATTTGCTGGGCTCGGTAAATCGGGGTGGGGTGGAGAATCTTCATTCTTCATAGGCTTCAAGGTTGCGGTCAGATCGCCAGGGGCGCCCATATTATCAGCAGTGCCAAATTCGGCACTTACAGTCCCACGACCACGTATAATCTTACTAATATTCTTAACGCCTAAATCAATGTAATAACCGATATTTCTATAGTAAATAT
>Ga0209829_10003110_pt1 | contig 12226 bp, 8 predicted proteins | sample C_140205_EF_Meta_FD_187311 | JGI IMG/M metagenome (GOLD analysis project Ga0209829, IMG submission 187311) | Freshwater microbial communities from Lake Croche, Canada to study carbon cycling - C_140205_EF_MetaG (SPAdes) (version 2) | ecosystem: Environmental > Aquatic > Freshwater > Lake...
GTCCTCCATGTTCCTGCCGGCTCGCTCCACGGAGGGAATAGGCGGCAACTCTCGGCAACCGTTCCGAACCCGGATTTCCAAGCCGATTCCGCTCTTTCCATGTGCCGACACAATTTTCTCGTGTCTCCTTGTGGCGACAAGATTTCATCGTGTTTCTCCTGCAAGTTGAAAACTTGCAGCCACATGGGAAAACTTGCAGCCACATGGGAAAACTTGCAGCCACATGCGAAAACTTGCAGCCACATGCGAAAACGTGCAGCCACGAGATGGTTAAGACCTTCTCTCTTTTCCTGTTTCCTTCTTTCCTATTCCATCTCCCCCTCCTTGTGGCGACAAGATTTCATCTTGTCTCTTCTGCAAGTTGAAAACTTGCAGCCACATGGGAAAACGTGCAGCCACATGGGAAAACGTGCAGCCACATGGGAAAACGTGCAGCCACATGGGAAAACGTGCAGCCGCCGATGGTCGCGACAAACGGCTCCCCCCGCTCCCGCACGGGGTGGGAGCGAGGTAGAATAGAGTAGAATAGAGCCGCTCCAGTCGCCGTGTTGTGATCTCGGGCCATGATGCTGAACCCGTCCATGTGCCGTCGCGATTCGGCCTCGTCCGCGTGGCTGCGGGCGGTTGTCTTGCCGCTGGCGCTTCTGGCAATCGACCCGCTCGCCCTCTGCGTGCGTGCCGAGGCAGTCGCCGTCGCGCCGCAGGCCAGGCAGGAGGATCTCGACTTCTTTGAGGCACAGATCCGGCCGATCCTCGTGAAGCACTGCGCGGAATGCCACTCCCGCGCGGCGGGCGATCCGGAGGGCGGCCTGTCATTTGATGGGCGCAGTGATTTTCTCGCCGCCGAAGGCGTGGCCGTCGCCGGCAAGCCCGACGAGAGCCTGCTGGTGAAGGTAGTTCGCTACGACGGCGATCTCCAGATGCCGCCCGATGGCAAACTGCCGGCGGCGGCGATCCAGACCATCGAGGAATGGGTGCGTCGCGGGCTGCCATGGCCTGATGATGGCAAGCCAGCAGGCACCGCGAAGACCGGCATCGAGGCCTTCGACATTGCGAAGCGGAAGGCTGAGCACTGGTGCTGGCATCCGCCGCGGGTCGCGGCCGCCCCCGCCGTGATGAACGCCGCCTGGTGCACCAGCGACATCGACCGCTTCGTGCTCGCGAGGCTCGAGTCGGCGGGGCTCGAGCCGGCGGCAGAGGCCTCCCGTGAGACGCTCGTGCGTCGAGCGGCCGAGATTCTCACCGGCCTCCCGGCTCTTCCCGCTGACGTCGCACGGGTGACCACCGATCCCGACCCGCATGCCTTCGACCGCTACGTCGACCAGCTCCTCGCCTCACCTCACTATGGCGAGCGGTTCGCGCGGCACTGGCTCGACGTGGCGAGGTATGGCGAGGCGAGGGGACACGAGTTCGATTATCGGATCCCCAACGCCTGGCAGTATCGCGACTGGGTTGTGAAGGCGTTCAACGACGACCTGCCCTACGACCAGTTCGTCCGCGAGCAGATTGCCGGCGATCTCGTCGAAAGGCCACGGGTCGATGCGAAGACCGGCGCGAACGAGTCGGTCGTCGGCACGGGATTCTGGTTTCTGGGCGAGGCGGTGCATGGGCCGGTCGACATCGCGCAGGACGAGGCCGACCGGATGGACAACTCCGTCGACACCTTCGGCAAGGCGTTTCTCGGGCTGGCCCTGGGCTGTGCCCGCTGCCATGACCACAAGTTCGACGCCATTTCCAACGAAGACTACTACGCGCTCACCGGCATGCTCATGTCGAGCAGCTACCGGCAGGTTCCCTTCGAGACGATCGAGGCCAACCTGAAAGTAGCACGCAGGCTCGATGCCGCCGACGCGGAGGCCCGCCGCAGGCTGCAGCCGCTGATCGCGGCCGCTCTCGGACCATCAGGAGAGAGTCTGGCCAAGGGCCTGACCGAGCCCGCCGAAAGCTCGGCGGCCCCCGGCGAGACCGTGATCGCCGACTACACACGCGGGCAACACTCCACGCCCATCATCGCTGACGCTGCCGCCTGGGGCCTGTCATCCGTGCCGGCAGGCGAGCCGGTGCTCGTGCCCGCCATCGAGGGGCTGCCACGCGAGGTACGGGTCGAGCCGGTTGGCCATGCGCGGAGCGATGCCATCTGGTCGGCTACGAGATCGACCGGTGAGCGAGACACGCCGCCGCTGGGCGACGTCGATCGGGCCGGCCGCGTGTTGCGAACGCCCAAGGTGCTGATCAAAGACGGCGTGATCTGGCACCGCGTCCGCGGTCATGTGCAGATCTTTGTCGTGGTCGACGGCCACCTGCTGCTGGAGCCCGGGCCGATTTACGGCGCGCATCTTACGAAGGCTCATACGGCTGGCGGTTGGAAGTGGATCCGGCAGGATCTGCGGAAGGATCTCACGTGGGAGAGCGGCCGGATCGTCCATGTGGAATATGCGGCGATCGCGGGTGCCGTGTCGGTCGCCGAAACAGTCGCCGCGCTCGAGCAGCCCAAGCGAAGCGACCCGGCGGTGCCAGAGGCCGTCAACCGGCGGCTCGCCGAGTCAGCTTTCGATTGGAACGCCCCCGCCGCGAAGCGGGCCGTGGACGAGGCGGTCACGCTCGCCGCAGCGCGGGATGCAATCCTCGCCGACGTGAAGCTCGAATCAGCCACGGCGCCGGCGATCCTCGACGGCAATGGCATCGATCAATACGTGCTCCTGAAGGGCTCCGCGGCCCGCCGCGGTGAACTCTCGCCGCGGCGTTTTCTGGAAGCGATCGACGGGCCGAGCCAGCCGGAGTGGCCCAGGCATTCGTCAGGCCGACGGGAACTCGCCGACCGGGTCCTCGATCCAGCCAACCCGCTCACCACACGCGTGATCGTCAACCGCATCTGGCACCATCTCTTCGGCCGCGGCCTCGTGCCCACCACCGACAATTTCGGGAAGCTCGGCGAAGCGGCCGCCGATCCGGTCGCCCAGGCGCTGCTCGATACGCTTGCCGTGCGGTTTCGGGAGGAGGGCTGGAGCATCAAGCGGCTGGTAAAAGAGATCGTGACCAGCAGCACGTGGCGGATGGGCAGCGGTCGAAATGCCCATGCCGTGGAGCTCGATCCGCTCAATCTGCTGCTGCATCACTACCCGCTGCGGCGACTCGAAGGGGAGGCGGTCCGCGACAAGATCCTCGCCGTATCGGGCCGACTCGACCGTACGGTGGGGGGCCAGAGCGTGGAGGTGTTCATCACCGAGTTCCACGACGGTCGTGGCAAACCGTTGGGCGGGCCGCTCGACGGCGCCGGCCGTCGCAGCATCTACACCAAGATCCGCCGCAACTTCCTCCCAAGCTTTCTGCTGGCGTTCGACATGCCGGTGCCGTTCCAGGCCATGGGCCGGCGGACCGTGACCAACGTCCCCGCGCAGGCGCTCACACTCATGAACGACCCGTTCGTGATGGAGCAGGCCGCCGTGTGGGCTCGGAAGACGCTGCGAGACGAATCGCTCCCGCCCGAGGCCCGTATCGATACCATGTATCGGCAGGCGTTTGCCCGGGGGCCGACAGCGGAGGAACGGGTGGCCGCGTTCGAGTTTCTCGCCGCGCAGGCGGCGCAGCATGGCGTGTCGTTCGCCGCCGCGCCGCGGCACGAGGCCACGTGGGCCGACTTCGCCCACGCCCTGATCAACACCAAGGAGTTCATCTTCGTGCCATGACCGTCCCCTCACACAACTGCGGTCGTTGCCAGCCGGCGGCTCTGTCCCGCCGGGAGATGCTCCGCGCAAGCGGCTGCGGGTTCGGAGCCGTGGCGGCGGCGGCGCTGCTGGCCCGCGATGACGTCCGGGCGGGCACGGCCGGTGTCCTGCCGAGCTTGCACCATCCGGGCAGGGCGACGAGCGTGATCTTCCTCTACATGGACGGCGGCGTGTCGCAGGTCGACAGCTTCGATCCAAAGCCGGCGCTCGACCAGCATGCCGGCAAGGATCCGCGCACGCTCTTCAAGGTCGATGCCACACAGTTCAACAGCGTCGGCACGGTGCTGCCGAGCTTTTGGAAGTTTCAAGCATATGGCAAGAGCGGCATTCCGGTGAGCGAACTGTTTCCGCACGTGGGTTCCGTCGTCGACGAACTGGCGGTCATCCGCTCGATGACGAGCGAATTCCCCGAGCACACCAACGCCAACTATTTTCTCCACACCGGCTCGGGCTTGCAGGGGCGGCCGAGCATGGGCGCATGGACGACCTACGGCTTGGGCAGCGTCAACGACGAACTGCCCGGCTACATGGTGATCAATGGCGGACTGATCCCACCGGGCGGCCTCGACAACTTCACCAATGGCTTCCTGCCCGCGACCTATCAGGGATCGATCATCAAGCCGAATGCCACGGGGCTGGCCAATGTGAAGCCGCTGGAGAAGTCGGCGCGGCAGCAACTGGCGAAGCTCGACCTCGCCCGTCGGCTCGACCGGGGTTTCGCGGAGCGAGTGGCGGCCGGGGGAAGTCCGCCCGACGCGCTGGAGAGCGCCATCATCAATCAGGAACTCGCCTATCGGATGCAGACGGAGGTGCCGGACCTGCTCGACCTGTCAGGCGAATCTGCGGAAACGAAACGGGCCTACGGGCTCGAGGCCGAGTACAAGCCGACGCAGATTTTCGGCACCGAGTGCCTGCTGGCCCGCCGGATGGTGGAGCGGGGCGTGCGGTTCGTGGAGCTTACCTGCCCATCGATCAATGCCGATCGCTGGGATCAGCACGGCAATCTCCGCGAGGGGCATGCCAACAACGCGCGGGCGGTCGACCAGCCCATCGCGGCCTTGATCCGCGATCTCAAGGGCCGTGGGATGCTCGACTCAACCCTCGTGGTCTGGAGCGGTGAATTCGGGAGGACGCCGTTTGCTCAAGGGTCGGATGGCCGCGACCACAACCCACAGGCATTTTCCATGTGGATGGCCGGCGGCGGCGTGAAGGGGGGCACGATCACGGGTGCCACCGACGACTTCGGCTATCGGGTCGTCGAGAAGAAGTTCATGATCCACGACCTCCACGCCACGATGCTGCACCTCATGGGGATCGACCACACGAAGCTGACGTATCGCTTCAGCGGCCGCGACATGCGGCTGACGGATGTCTACGGGCACGTGATCAGCGACGTGCTGGCGTAGCTGCCCGTGGAGAAAAAGCCGGTTACCCCGCGCCCTTCATCGACAGGCTCTTGAGCGTGAGCACTGAGCCCACCGACATCAGCGCCAGCCCCAGCCATCGTGGCGGCTTGACCACTTTGCGGGAGGGCATGTTTTGCCAGAGGTTTTGGGGCTGGAATCCGCCCTGGCTGCCCAGTTGCGCGGTGATGAAATGGCTCGAACGCTCGCTGAGCGTGAACGAATCCACCAGCCGGAACTGCACGCCCACGAGAAAGAGCAGCAGCCCTCCAAGCAGCACGTGTTGTCGCCTGACCTGCATCGACGCCTCCAGTGCCGGCGCGATACGCCGGATGTTTATCTCATCGAATGGCCGGGCAGCATGACTGCAGTCGAGGGCGATTGGGATCGGTTGTGCCGACCGGGCCGCCGAGGCACGGCCACTCCCCCACGAGATGGATGCCGGGCAGCAGATGATCGGCGACCCACGGCCTGGGGGTCCTGGCAGATTGGGCAAGACAGGCCTGAAGATATTGAAAATGACTGTGGAAGTGACTGGGGGCATGACGATGGACTGTAGTGACTAGAACGATTATTCCGACGCACCGCCTTTCTTCGAACTGGCCTGGCCCTTGATCACCATCGCACCATATCGCTTCGGGAGGCGCTGGCCTGGCCTGGCTGCGACGCTGGCGGCCGGGCTGCTGGCGACCGTCGGCACGGCTGCCGGCCGTGGGCCGAACGACGGCGAGATCTTCCCGGTGAGCCCCAGCTTTTTCCAAAGCTCCGTGCTGGCTCAGGAGGACGAGCCCGAACTCATGGATCCCGGCGCAGGCCGGGACGAGGATCCGCTGGCGCTGGAGTCGGATGAGCGGGTCATTCCGGAGCCCATCAGCCCGGAACTGCTCAAAGAGGTTTCCTCGCGTGCCGCCGACGGTATGCGGATGCCGGAATTCTCGGTCGATGAAATGCCCGACGAGGCGAGTTCGGGCAAGTGGCTCTCGAGCGGACAGTGGTACGGCTCTGCGGAGGTGCTCTGGATGAGCCGCAGCCGCAACTATCGCCGCGTGATGGGCTACGACCCCTCCGTCACTGGAGGAAGCCCGCTGCTGCGGCCCAACCTCGCGGGCACGTTCGTCACCACCGGCGTGCCCTGGGATCTCGTGCCCGCGGCCCGGCTGACGATCGGTGAATACCTGGGCCGCGACCACCTCGATAGGGATCAGTCGCTCGAACTCACCTATTACGGCGGCCTGAGCTTCTTCCTCCGCGACAACTACAACGCGATGCCGAATTCCTTCCTCGTAACGCCGCTGACCGGCACCATCCTGCCGGGGCTGCCGGGCTTCACCTACGCGCAGACCTACGGCTCGACCATCAGCTCAAACTTCAACAGCATGGAGTTAAACTATAAGCTCCATCGCCGGCTGGGCCGCGATCAGTTGGTGATGTCGCCCAACGGCGGCTGGACGCGGCACGCCGAACGGGGCTGGCTGCCTGCGGTTTTGGTCGGAGCGAGGCTGGTGAACGTGAACGAGGCCTTTACCTTTACCAGCAATCGCAACGGTGTGCTGCCCAGCACATTCAGCGGCCAGTACGCCATCGACACGCAGAACTGGCTGGTGGGCGCGAACTTCGGCGGCGAACTGATCAGCCAGAACGAGTTTTATTACTGGGGTTTGCGCGGCCGGGTCACGCCGGCCATCAGCTTTGCGGCCAACCAGCAGGCGGCGGCCGGCGTCAATAATCTGCCGCCGCCGCCGACGGAACAGCAGGTGTCTCGCGGGTCATTCAACTGGCGGCAGACGGCCGACCAAGTAGGCCCCGGCTTCATCGGCGACCTCACGCTGCTGGGCGGCTGGCAGGTAACGCCCAACTTCGCGCTCCAGATCGGCTACGACTTCCTCTGGGTGGCAGGCATCGCCACCGCCACGCGGCAGTTCAATCTCGACAACGTGCGGCCCAATTCGATCGATGGCGGCGGGCAGATTCTCTACAACGGATTTTCGATGGGTGCCGAAGGCTCGTGGTGAGCCGGATAAAGCTGCTTCAGTTGGCCGCAGCGATGAGCACCGCGGCGACCTGGCCCATCGAGCAGAGGTTGACTGAGAGCGCCGTCCCCGGCCGACCCTCGAGCGGTGCGCCGTGCACCACGTTCACCGGGCAGAGCGGGTCTGGCGTGTCGTAGTTGAGCGTCGGCGGCACGAGCCCCGCCTCAAGGGCCAGCACGCTCGCCGCTAGTTCCACGGCGCCGCCCCCGGCGCCAAGATGTCCGAAGAAACTCTTCGGTGCCGTAATGGGCGTGTCGCCGAGTTCGGCGGCGATCGCCGTCGCCTCAATGCGATCAGCTTCGACCGTGCCCCTGCCGTGCGCATTGACGTGCCCGAGCCTGTCCGGCGTTAGTTCGGCCGCCGCGAGCGTCGCGCGGATCGCCGACCGCAGGGAGGAGCCGGTGCGCGGTCGGTGCGGAGAACGCGGCTCGCACCTGGATACGGCGGAGAGGAGGCGGCCGCGGATCCGGGCGCCGCGGCGTTGGGCATGCTCGCTGGATTCCAGGACGAAGACGGCTGCGCCCTCGCCGTCGAGCATGCCGTCGCGGTCGCGGTCGAAGGGCCGACAGACGCGGCGGTAGTCGTCGACGGTCCGCGAGAGCAGTGCCTCGCCGCGGGCCACCAGCGCCGTTGGATGCAGACGGCAGCCCGTTCCGCCGGTGAGCATCACGTCGGCCCCGCCGCGGCGGATGATGCTGGCCGCCTCACCGATGGCCAGCAGACTTGATACGTCGCCAAGCACGATCGAGCTGTTGTGCCCGCGGGCGTCATGCGCGATCGCGATGTGCGACGCGGTCATATTTGGCAGATGCTTGAGCAACCAGAGCGGGTGCAGTTCTTCCTGGATCGCCTCCGACCAGCATCCAAAATCGAAGCGACCCGCCTGAACCGACCGGCGGTATGTCAGCTCAAGGTCTTCGATGTCGGCGTAGATCATGTCGGCGCCCATAACGACGCCGAATCGTTCCGGCTCGACGGTTCCGGCGGCCAGCGAGGCATCGGTCATGGCGAGATCGGCAGCAGAAACGCCCAATTGGATGTCTCGGCCCATCACCTTCAGGCTTTTCCGCGGCCGGACATAGAGCTTGGGATCAAAGGCGGCGATCTGACCGCCGTAGGGCGTGCGCAGGCCGCTCGAATCGAACGCGTCGATGGCGCGGATGCCGCTCGTGCCGGTGGCCAGTGCTGACCAGCAGGCAGCGCAGCCAATGCCGATCGGCGACACAACGCCGACACCGGTGATGACGATCTCGCGGGGATGTGCCATGGTCTGCACAGTAAACCAAGGACCAGCCTGCCGGAAGTGCCAGTCTCAAGACAATGCATCGGCTCACAGGCTGCGGATACACGGCGTGTTGGACCGCATGATGCGGTCCTTGGTGCGAAGCACCCTCAAAAACAGGATGTTTTCAAGTGGAACTGTTTTTAGGCCCTGCCAGGGAATGAAAAAATGTTTCCGCGGAGAGCCACGGACAGGGCGGGCAGGGCGGGCTGTCGGGCGGGTCGCCGGCCAGGCTGCCGGCATCAACGGAGGGCTGGGTGCTCCCGCCGCCAGTCCGCGGGCGACTGGGGATGCGGCACCGCCCAGAGCCCGCGGCGTGCGGCGCGGGCGGCCGACTCCGCGTCGAGGAGGTCCGGATCGGGGCTGTATCCGTCAAAAACCCAGGCCCAGCCGTCGGTGACCAGTTCGCGGTTGATGTTGCGTGCGCCGATCCAGAGCGTACCCAGCAGCCGGCCATACTGGTCACGGGCGTCGCCCTCCACCCGCACGCTTCCGCCGCCGATCTTGGCCGCGAGTGCCGCTCGCGACTCCCGGCCGAAGGGCTGGTTGAGTTCCGGGCTGTCGATGCCCACGAGACGGATTTTCTGGGGACGTCTGGCATCGTCGACGCAGGTGACGGTGTCGCCGTCGTGAATGATGTCAACCCGCCAGAGCGCCCGTCCCTGGGGATCGTGCACCGGGCACAGAGGCACGGCAGCGGCGACCACCGACACGATCGCTGCGATCGCGACATACCAACCACGCATGCGACGCGGCATGCCGGGCGGTGGCCGGGGAATCCGGAGTGGTCGCACGGGCGTGGTGACGAAAAGGGTTTCAGTGGTCGCTGGAGCAGTCGGCTCGAACAGCCACAGGCGGAGAAAATCCACGCCTGCGGCTGTTCGTCGCAGTCTGGCTGCCGGAGGCAGCATTGCCGAAAGGTCCCCGAGAAAATTCTCGGGGACCTTATTCGTACCGGTTAGGATTCAAACCGCTTGAGCGCGGCGATGGCGGCCAGGGCGCGGTCGGTGCCGCCGAGTTGGCCCACGATCCGCTTCGCGGTGATCAAATCCTCGATCGAAATGACGCCAGTGCGGCTGCTGATGGGCTTGCGGGCAGACGCTGCGGAAGAGACCGACTGCACAGCACCACTCTTGCGGCGGCGGCGGGGACGGAAGCCCATTCGCTTGAGGACCATGCTCACCTGCGGAGAAGAGACATCGATCCCCTGTTTCTTGAGGGTGGCGACGACCACGACGGGGCGAGGCTTCTCGCCCCGCTCCTTCATCAGCTTGGCAAGCTTGCGGATTTCCTCGGACTTGTTCAGTCCTTTGGCGGACTTCTTCTCGGCGGGCGACTTCTTTTCAACCATCTGCTGATACGACTCCAAGGAGGGTTTCATGAGACAAAAGGTACTTGTACTTTGTAACCGATTCAATGGCTCATTATGAGACCTGACTGGATGGATTACAAGGATCTCATGAAACGAGCTGCCCGTGGAAAAAGTCATCCATATACTTTTTCCACGTGCAAAACATCCGTTGTGTCGGAGTGCTGCGCACTCGCGACCGCACGATGCGGTCGAAAAGGCATTTTATCCACAGCCTGCGAGCGGCCTAGGAATACACCGCCACCCCGGGGGGCCCCAGGCAGGTTTTCGGGAGGAAATGCCGCGAAACTTTGTTCTGCTCGATCCGTTGAACGTTCAAACGCCGGTTGTTCTTATGATTTCAGGGCGATGCGGTTTCGCTGTTGGATTATGATTGTGGCGGTGCGATCGAACATCTCAGGGATTGGTTTCCTCCCGTTAGCGACTTGTGTGAGGAGAGATAATGGCCACCGGTACGTCAGTGGAAAAGCGTCGCCTTGTGTCGAGACTGGTGGCAGATCAAGACGCCGCGGCCGGCGGCCCGCAGCGGCGTGTGCTGCAGCGCACGGTCGCGACACTTGTCATCGTGGCCCTGTTGGCGTTTCTTTTGCTGTGGCTGATGGGTTTCTTCTCCAGTCCCAGAGAGGTGCTTGAAATTCGGGCCATGGTAGACGAGCAGATCGTTCAACTGCAGAAGGTGGCACGCAACGAGGCGCCGCTGACATACGACAACGCCGGGTTCAGACAGAACTGGGAACGCATGCGCGAGATGTCGCCAGAGGCTCGCGATCAGGTCCGAGACGAAATGAGCCGGTTGTTTCGCGCCCGCGAACGAGCCGAGATGCGATCCTACTTCATGACACCACCGCAGGATCGCCAAAACGAACTCGACCGGCGCATCAAGGCGGAAGCGGCGCAGCGACAGGCATGGCAGCAGCAGCGTGCAACTCAGAACAGCGGCACTGGCGGCAACCAGGGCCCCAGGCAGAGACCCGGTGGCGATCCTGGCGGCGCTGGCCCGGGAGGCTCCGGAGCACAGGGCAACGCGGCCGGCCGCGGGCAGGGGCAGGGGCCAGGCGGCGGTGGGCGGGGCGGTGCTTCGCAGGCATCTGCTGCAGGCCCGGCCGGCGGACGTCCTCCGGCCGGGCGTGGCGGTTCCGAAGAGGAGAGAAATGCCCGCAGCAAGCAGCGGCTCGACGCCAGGTCCCCTGAGGACCGCGCCCAGAGCGCCGAATATCGACGGGCGATGGACGCACGGCGCCAGCAGTTGGGGCTGAGTCCAGGGCGGGGCCGCGGCGGCTAGCAGGCCTTCATCAGCGGCCCGAGCGCTCTTGCGTTAGCAGGCTGTGGATAAACCGCGTGTTGGACCGCATCGTGCGGTCGAAAAGACTGTTTATCCACAGCCTGCTTTGGGCCCTCCGTTCGGGAGGGGCAATCGACGCATCACCTGCGTGGCGTGTTATCGAGGCACATGTTGTAGCCCAGCACGCGATCGGAAAACAGCACCGTGGTTCGGTAAAAAACCGCGTAATAGATATAGGTGCAACAGAGCCTCATCCTCCAGGTGAAAAACGGAAAGATGCTGCGGATGGGAGTGCCTAGAATGCTGTTGTGGGTGCCGAGCGAGACAACATGATTGATGATGTCCATGTTGTTGAGATGCATGCGTGGCTGTCGCAGTGACTCGTCGAGTCGGGGTAGCTGCTCAAGACACTTCTCGTCATGCAGAAGCGTCCAAAACACGCGGCTGAAGACGTGATAGACAGCGGGAGTGGCCCCAGTGGTGTCGAGAAGATTCTCGCCCACAAGAAAGAGCCGCCCGAGATGCTTGCCAGTTGCGCAGGTCTTCACATACAGGCTGTCGAGATCCCCGACGCCGGCCATGTGGGCAGGGCCGGCGTAACCGGTCCCCAGCAGAATGAGCTCGGCGTCTTCGATGGTGGCTCCGTCAGTAAGAGTCACCGTGTGGTTCCGGATCTGTTTTATCTCGACCCCCGCGTGCCGGCAGATCCTCTTTGAGTTCCTCAGCAGGTAGTTGCGGCCAGGGACATATTGGGTGTCGCGGAGGTCAAATCTCTTTGGTGGCAACCAGGAGAGGAGCCCCCACCACCAAAACGTGAGCAGGGCATAGGCGTTGATGGCAGTGTTGAGAATGGGCGTGCTCGCCTTCGTGCCGAGAAGCAGCTGGAGGATCGTGACGGGCCACACATAAGAAAAAGCGGCTCCGGAAAAGAACTTGGGCGAACGGAGTACCCAATAGAGTTGTCCTTGTAATGCATCGGTCTCCTGTGACTGGAGGACCTTCATGCAGAGGTCCAGGGCCGAGGCTCCGCCACCAATCACAACCACATTTTTGCCTTTTGTGTCCTCCCAGCGGTGGAGTTGACTTGAATGGACGATGGGCACGCTGCCGTCGGTGTCCAGCAGGGGCACCACGG
>Ga0209829_10003114_pt1 | contig 12211 bp, 6 predicted proteins | sample C_140205_EF_Meta_FD_187311 | JGI IMG/M metagenome (GOLD analysis project Ga0209829, IMG submission 187311) | Freshwater microbial communities from Lake Croche, Canada to study carbon cycling - C_140205_EF_MetaG (SPAdes) (version 2) | ecosystem: Environmental > Aquatic > Freshwater > Lake...
TGCTTCTGGAAGAACTCCCAGATCGTATCGGTCGCATTGAGCTTGCTCTTGATCGGGCCGATCATGCTTTCGGGAAGTGTTTGTATTGCTCCGGGCCAATGATGGCCGTGGCCTTTGAGATAAATAACCGAGAGCTTTGGCCCATTGTTTTTCGAAAGGTACTCGACCTTACGCAAGTCATCTTTCTCTGAAAGAACCTTCTGCTCTTTCTCGCATCCGATGGCTTCGGCCCATTTCTCCAATTGTTCGACGACGGGGCGATTGGTCCAACTTCCCCAAGGCGACTTAACTTCACCCCCGGCGAGCGGCATCAATGGGTCATTGGTTCCGATAATGTAGAGTGTCGGCAATGGCTTCGTAGGTTTCGGGTTATCGACAGCCATTCGTCCAGCAACCATTCCGATTGCGCAGAAGCGATCGGAGAGTTCCGCTGCCAAACGAAATGTCATACCGCCTCCATTACTGTGGCCGGTAGAAAAAACCCGGGTCTCGTCATAAGGCAGCTTTTTCTTCAAATCGTCTAAAAGTTGTCTGATGAATGCCACGTCATCAATCGCTGCTCTTGGTGAACGTGGGTTGAGTTGACCGGAGTTCCATTGGGCAGGGTTAGTCTTGAAGTTGGTTGGCAGTTTGGGCATAGCGCCAAGACCTTCTGGTGCGACAATAAGAAAGCCTTCCTTATCAGCCATCGTCGCCCAACCGTCCTTAACCAATGTGGTGGTTCCGCTCCCGCCACCGCCGTGAAGCAACAGCACTAAAGGTAGTTTGGCGTCTGGCTTATATCCTTTGGGGATGTGCACCTGAGCAACCCGGTCAAAGTCGCCCGACTTGATGACGAGAGTAAATCGGCCTGATTGCGGAGGCGATGGCAAGGTTGTCTTGGGGGAATCTGCCCATACGACCAGAGACAGTATGCCCATGGTATTCAAGATGATTAATGGGAATGAGTATTTTAGACAAGTCATTTCGCACCTGCAATCCTTGCATTAAGCTATTGGGTTATTCTACGATAAAACTACCTTAGGCGGGAGCGTATAATTTCGGTCAATGCAGCAATGGGCACTCTTACTGATATCAACAAACTAGTAGCAATGCTCCGAAATATTGAAGAAGAAGAACGCAAGCAATTCGATCTGGTGCAGAAAATTCACGAAGAATTAGTGCGAAAAACACTTGAAGACGCACTCAACCCCGGCAAATAACCGACTTTTAATACAAAATACCTGCAAATCTTGTGAGCAAATGGCCCCGTTTGGTAAATATGTGAAGAATTAGTAAATATTTTGATTAGGTTCTTTTATTTTTCCCATCTTAACAATATAAATAACTAGAGTATTTACTCGCTTTGTAAACAGATCATAAATTATTTGAGCTCCTTTAAGGGGAATATGCGATGAACATCAAGAAGAAAAAGAACAGTTTTTTCAGACCTTCCTTATTTAATTTGGAAGATAGGATTACTCCTTCTGCTTATGTTGAACCTAATGTAATTATTGCGAATCCCACCACGCATGTTTTGGATATTACTTATGAAGCTCATCAATCGACCCAACCTTTGGAATCTTTGGTTAATGGTGTTCCTACTAGTTTTTCGACAACTGGTTTTTTAACTTATGCTTGGACAATTAATGATGGCTCTAATACGGTTAATGGAATTGCTAATTCCGCAACCACGGGAGATTCCTTTCCGGGGCCAACCCTGAAAGTCAATCGTGGCGACACTCTTAGAATCACCCTATTAAATGATTTAACGGATCTTGGCAATCTTGGTATTACCTCCGTTGTAGATGGTTCAACTGTTACTGAAATGCCTCTTAATAATCATACGCATGGTTTACATGTTTCCCCCAATGGAAGTTCCGATAATGTTCTTTTAACCATGCCTGCGGGCCAAGGTTTTGTCTACGAATATAAAATCTCAGACAGCCAACCAGATGGGCTTTATTGGATCCATCCTCATAATCATCAATATTCCACCCAGGAAGTTTACCGCGGTTTATCCAGCATGCTGATTGTTGGTACCCCTGACAGTAGCATTGCCGAAATAGCCTCCCTTCCCGAAAGAACGATGTCGCTTCAATATCAATATTTGACAAATGCAGGCACAGCGAATCAGGCTTTGGCACAATTTATTGGCATTGGCGCGGCTACAGGACAACAGCTCACCATCAATGGGAAGGTAAACTCAACTATTACAGTTGCTCCAGGGCAAACCGAAGTTTGGAACATCGCCAACATGACTTCTCAGGCTAATATCAACTTCACTCTGAAAAATAGTAGTAACAACACCAGTCTGCCTATTGTCATCGTTGCTCAGGATGGTATTGCTTATAGTACCCCCGTTACCATTCCCGCTGGGCAAATTTTGAACTTGGGTACCGGTGGCCGTTATTCAATTCTGGTTACTGCATCCACCACTGCAACCCAAAATGTTCAATTGAATTTTAACAACAATGGTAAAGGCGGCACATTTAATGTGAACATGAAATCCGCTGGCACACTTGTTGCTCCTTTCGCAATCCCAACAACATTAACCACGACCGGTTATGATCCCTTTGTGGATTTATCTACTGCAACCGTTGCAGAAAATCGCACGGTGACATTTACTATTGATCCAATATCTAATGGGCAAAATGCTGAATATCAAATAAATGCTGAGATATTCCCCAATCCTGAAATATTTCAGCCTAGGCTAGATACCGTTGAAGAATGGGTGCTGATCAACAATACTGATATTCCTCATCCGTTTCATTACCATGTCAACGATATTCAAGTCATGTCCGTGTTTTCTCCTGCCAATCCCTTTTTGAATGTTGGCAGACCCCAGCCATGGTATCAAGATGTGATCGTTGTTCCCCCTGCGCTAACTGTTCCTGGATCTAATGAATTAATAACCCCTGGTCGGGTAACAATACGCACCAATTCCCTTGATTACACCGGAGCTTTTGTCTACCACTGCCATATTCTTCCCCATGAAGATCGCGGCATGATGGCCTTGAACACCATCCAGCCTGAAACCCCGATTTATGCAACCGGCGCAGGCGCAGGCGGTGGCCCCGCTGTCAATATTTACAGCGGACTTGATAATAGCTTAATCACTAGTTTTTTTGCTTTTGAAGAAGATTTCACAGGCGGCGTTCAAACCGCAGTGGCAGATGTAAATAACGATGGCATCTCTGATGTGATTGTTGGGGCAGGCGCAGGTGGCGGACCTAGAGTTCAAGTGTTCGATGGCTCTACCAACTTCACCACTACCCTGTTTGACTTCTTCGCTTTCAGCACTGCTTTCAGCGGTGGGGTGAGTGTTGGAGGTGGTGATTTCAACGCAGATGGTTTTGCGGATATCGTTGTTGGCGCTGGGTCCGGTGGTGGCCCTCAAGTTAATATCTTTGATGGCCAAACTGGAAATGTTCTTACCCAGTTCTATGCCTATGATCAGTCCTTCCGTGGCGGGGTTACTGTCGCAGTAGGCGATATCGATGGCTCTGGATTTAATTCTGTTGTCACCGGTGCAGGCGCTGGCGGCGGATCGCATGTTAAGTCATTCAGAAATTCAAGGTTCTTCATGATTGGTGATACCCCAATCCTTCCCGGTAACCAATCCATTTCCATGAACCAAACTGGCGAATTCATGGCTTACGAAGAGGCTTACACTGGGGGCGTTCAAGTTGCTATAGGCCTTAATTCAGGATCTTCAGAAGGCGGCTTCTACAGGATTCTTACTGGCACCCTCACCGCAGGCCCTGAAGTTACCGTTTGGGAAGCCATGGAAACCCATGACACCACCATGGATACTCCAGACTTAATGTTCGAGAAGGTTGCTGACTTCTTCGCTTTCGATTCCACCCAGACCACTGGCGTTCGAGTTGGTTCAGTTGCTGTTAGCAATGGCTCCGATTTCCTTGCTTCTACTGGTTCCGGAATTTCTACCGTGGTAAGGCGTTATTCGCTTTTGCCAGGAGCTAGCCAGCCCACCTTGGAAGAAGAGTTTTCTCCTTTTACTGATGGCTTTGATGGCGGTGCCAACCTTGGTGGTACTTACTAGCTAAACGGTAAGAGCATCTGGTTAACTAAACTCTGGCCTCTGAACATCATGTTGTTCAGGGGCTTTTTTTTGCTAAAATGCCCGCATTTAATCCCATCATTTTATGTAAAGCTAAAACCTTTAAAAAAGCGCGTTCAATATTGTAATAATTAAAAAATAAGGATTATTAAGCGTTTTGCAACCGTTTACCTGAATCAAGCAATGATTGCTGCAGGCAATGCCGCGATTTAGGCCTAACCGATGTGCATGGCGAAGTGACCAGAGAAATTATTGCATGAAACTTCACAAAAATATTGAAACAATTGCATATTATTATTAGGCAATATGTTTATAACTTGTAGTTAGATTGCTAAAAAATCTTGCAAGTAAAATAACGGGTGCACTTAATTTAAAATCTGTTGTTTGCTAAAAAGTCCAAAGGCAAAATTAATGACAATTGAAGAACGGTTTACCATTCCCAACATGCTAATAACTGAACAAGAAAATATCACAAAAAACGTGGAATATGAAATTCTTAAGGTCGAAAAACTACGAGCTTTAATTTTCGCCATTTTTCTAGGTTCTTTGGCAATTATTATCACCATAGCTTCGCATTTAAATATTGCCAATCCTTCATTTTCTGACAAATTTCCTTTACCTCGGAATGTATTAGAGCCAGTGGTTATTGGATTTGCCTTATTTGAATTGCTTATTTGGTACATCCTTAAGCACTGCTTGCATACAGGCAAAAGCGTTCCTGCAATATGCCACTATATTGTTGCCTTCGTAGAAATCAGTTTGCCAACAATACTTATTTTAATCTTTAGCCATGCATTACATGTTTATGCGCTATTCCTTCCCGCAGTTTTTATGTATTTTTTAATTATTGCGCTTTCCGGACTAAGGCTAAATTTTTTCATTTGTGTTTTTACAGGTGCAGTTGCTGCAATCGAATATGTTTCGCTTGCGTTGTACATTATTAATACAACAGAATTTCCAGTCGAATTTCATCAGATGGGACCAACTTATAAGATTCTAGCGCATCTAATAAAAGGCTTATTGCTCTTAGCATCTGGAATAATCACTGGGATTATTACCAACAAATTAAAAAATGGATTTCTAAAATCTTTTCAATCTATAAACGAGAAAAACCACATCATGAGCATGTTTGGCCAACATGTTTCCCCTGCCGTCATGGAAAAACTCCTCCACCAAAAGAATTCAACAGAAGGGGAAGTTCAAAATGTTTGTGTGATGTTTCTCGACATCCGAAACTTTACTACATTTTCAGAAAATCGTACTCCGCAGGAAGTTGTCGCCTATCTCAACTCCCTGTTTGATTTCATGATAAATATTGTGAATCGCAACAATGGGATCATCAATAAATTCCTCGGTGATGGATTCATGGCTGTGTTTGGAGCACCGTTTTCTGATGGTTTCGATAGCCGTAATGCTGTTAACGCTGCAAAAGAAATACTTCAAAAGCTTAAAGAAGAAATTGAAGCTGGAAATATTTTTCCCACGACAGTTGGCATAGGCCTGCACACTGGTAATGCGGTGACGGGTAATATTGGATCAATTCAAAGAAAAGAATACACCATCATCGGCGATGTTGTAAACCTTGCCTCTAGAATAGAATCGCTTAATAAGGAGTTTAATTCGCAATTTTTGATTTCGAATACGGTAAAGGAAGCCCTTGGTGATGCTGGAAATGATGCGGTCAGCCTTGGGAAAGTAATTGTAAAAGGCCGTGCTGAACCTGTTGAAATTTTCAAATTCGCTTGATAGCGGTTAGACGCATCTAAAATCTTCTTCCAAGTTATAAAAAGGGGGTCGGTCTCTTTTTTGGCTGTGTTGCTAAACAAAAAACAGGTGGGGATCTTAGGTTTTCGCAATTGAAGGGGTAATACAGTCCGCCTGCTTTATCTGCGCATGGCGGTAAGCGCTGGAAAAAAGAGACCTTACCACTTTTGTTTTTCTAAAAAGCCTCATTTGATCCCATCAACCTAGGTAATAAGCCCTTTTGTTAACCTAAATACCCTTAAAATCAAGCACTATTAACAAAGCAAGGGAAAAGACTAGGGGTATTGGGGGCTTTAAGCAAAATAAAATATTTTGCCACCCAAGCCTTGCAATCTTTCTATATCAACATAAGTTGCCTACTAGTTGTATATAAAATATACAATCAGTCTTTTACGCTATTTGTTAGAATTTTCTCGCTTTTTTCGCATAAAGGGGTACGCACGTCATGAATCTGAAGAATAAAAAGAACAGTTTTTTCAAGCCTTCCTTGTTTCTATTAGAAGATAGGATTACCCCGTCGGCTTATGTTGAACCCAATGTAATTATTGCGAATCCCACCACGCATGTTTTAGATATTACTTATTCCGCTCATCAATCCACCCAACCTTTGGAAACTTTGGTTAATGGTGTTCCAACTAGTTTTCCAACTACTGGTTTTTTAACTTATGCATGGGAAATTAATGATGGCTCTAATACGGTTAATGGGATTGCTAATTCCGCAACCACTGGGGATTCCTACACCGGGCCAACTCTGAAAGTCAATCGCGGTGACACCCTTAGAATCACCCTTTTAAACGAATTGGATAACCTTGGAAATCTTGGTATTACTTCCGTTGAGGATGGCACAACTGTAATTACTGAAATGCCTCTTAATAATCATGTGCATGGGTTACATATTTCCCCCAACGGGAGTTCCGATAATGTGATTTTAACCATGCCTGCTGGCCAGGGTTTTGTCTACGAATATAAAATTTCAGAATACCAACCCGATGGCCTTTATTGGATTCATCCACACAATCATGAATATTCTACGCAGGAAGTTTACCGCGGTTTATCCAGCATGCTGATTATCGGAACATCGGATAGCAGCATTGCGGAATTAGCCAGCCTTCCCGAACGGGCCATGTCTCTTCAGTATCAGGCTTTGCAAAATCCAGGTACATCTACCCAGTCATTATTAGATTTTACTAGAGTTGGCGGTGCAGGTCCCAACCAGCAATTTTCCATCAATGGATTGATAAATCCAACTATTAGTGTCAAGCCCGGACAAACCGAAGTTTGGACCATTGCCAACATGACTTCCCAAATTGAAGCCAACTTCACCTTGAAAAATAGCACAACTGGTACCAATCTGCCTTTAATCGTGGTCGCTCAGGATGGTGTTGCCTATAGCACCCCTGTAACCATCCCCGCTGGAACACCAATGACTTTGGGCACTGGCGGCCGTATCTCCTTTTTGGTTACTGCCCCTACCACCGCAAACCAAAATGTTCAATTGAATTTTAACAATAACGGCAAAGGTTCTTCAACAAATAATGTGAACATGTTGTCTTCCGTCTCTGGCACTGGAGTTACCCTTTCAACCCCAACAAAATTAACCACCACTGGCTATAATCCATTTGTAGATTTATCTACAGTTCCCGCAGCAGACGTTGCTGAAAATCGCACGGTGACATTTTCAATTGATCCAACAACTGGTGGCCCCTCGGCCAAGTTTGAAGTAAATGGAGAAATATTTCCAAATCCAGAAATATTTCTGCAAAGGCTGAATACCGTGGAAGAATGGACTTTGATTAATAATTCCGAAGTTCCTCATCCATTTCATTACCATGTCAACGATATTCAAGTCATGTCTATATATATACCTGCCAACTCAAGAAACCATGCAGGCCAGTTCGATGTTACCTCCCCCCAACAATGGTATCAGGATGTGATCAATGTTCCCTCTGCGGAAGTTGATTCAAACAACGTTCCAGTTCTTGACGCAAACGGCAATGTAAAAAATCCTGGGAAAGTGGTAATACGCATGCAAATGCTTGATTACACTGGGTCATTTGTCTACCATTGCCATATCCTTCCCCATGAAGATCGCGGCATGATGGGCTTAAATACCATTATACCAGAAACACCGATTTATGCGACCGGCGCTGGCGAAGGCGGTGGCCCTGCCGTTAATGTTTACAACAGCCTTGATAATAGCGTAATCGCAAGCTTATTTGCTTTTGAATCATCGTTTACTGGTGGTGTTCAAACCGCAGTGGCAGATGTTAATAACGATGGCATCTCCGATCTTATTGTTGGCGCAGGCGCAGGCGGCGGCCCAAGGGTTATTGTTTATAATGGTGCTACTAATTTCACCACCACCCTGTTTGACTTCTTCGCCTTTGCTCCGGATTTCAGGGGTGGCGTTGATGTCGCTGGTGGGGATTTCAACGCAGATGGCTTTGCAGACATCGTTGTAAGCGCAGGCCCTGGTGGTGGCCCTCAAGTTAATATCTTTGATGGCCAAACTGGAAATGTTCTTACCCAGTTCTATGCCTATGATATTTCCTTTACAGGCGGCGTCACGGTTGCGGTAGGCGATGTTGATGGCTCTTCATTTAACTCTGTTATCACCGGTGCAGGCGCTGGCGGTGGATCGCATGTTAAGTCATTCAGAAATTCAAGGTTCTTCATGATTGGTGATACACCAATCCTTCCTGGCAACCAATCCATTACCATGAACCTTACTGGCGAATTCATGGCTTATGAATCGGCTTATACCGGAGGCGTTCAGGTTGCTGTTGGCCTTAATTCAGGTTCCGAATATGGCGGCTTCTACAGGATTCTTACTGGCACCCTCACCGGCGGACCTGAAGTTACCATCTGGGAATCTATGGGCAGCCATGACATCACCATGGCTACTCCAGATATCATGTTTGAGAAGGTTACCGACTTCTTCGCTTTCGATCCCAACCTTACCACTGGAGTTCGGGTCGGCTCAGTTGCTGTAAGCAATGGCTCCGATTTCCTTGCTGCTACTGGTTCAGGAACTTCCACTGTGGTAAAGCGCTTTTCTCTTCTCCCCGGAGCCACCCAGCCTACCTTGGAAGAAGAGTTCTCTCCTTTTACTGATGGCTTTGATGGCGGTGCTAATCTTGGTGGTACTTACTAACCCAATAGTAAGAGTATTTTGTTAACTAAACTCTGGCCTCTGAACATCATGTTGTTCAGGGGCCTTTTTTTGCTAAACCATTTCTGCTGAACCTCTTGTTTTTGATTGGAACAGCTTCAACCTTACCTTAATCTGTAAATAGTTAATTTTTCTTTGCAAAAGAATTGGATCAAAACATGCCTCTCCTTGGCGCACACATGTCGGTTGCTGGTGGCATCTACAAAGCTGCAGAAGAATCCGCTGCACACCAATGCCAAACCGTTCAGGTTTTCACTAAGAATGCCAACCAGTGGAAGGGCAAACCCCTGACGCAAGAAGATATCGATAACTTTCGCAGGGCTACAAAAAAAGCCAACCTAAAGCACAACCTTTCGCATAATTCTTACCTGATTAATTTAGCTTCGCCTGATGATGAGCTATTTGCCAAATCCATTGAGGCCTTTGTGGATGAGATGGAGCGGGCAGAGCAATTGGAATTGGATTATCTGGTGGCTCACCCTGGGGCCCATGTAAAAACGGGTGAAGAAGCTGGAATCAAACGAATTGCTAATGGTTTGGATGAAATTCAGCGCCGTTGTTCTGACTTTAAAGTTATGATCCTTTTAGAAATCACTGCAGGGCAGGGCTCAACCCTTGGGTACAAATTTGATCACATGGGCCAAATATTCAAGCAAACGAAGCATGCAGATAAACTTGGAATTTGCTTTGATACATGCCATGCTTTTGCTGCGGGCTACCCACTTTTTCCCAAGGTTGATTACGATGCAACCTGGCAAGAGTTTGATACGCTTATCGGGATTAATAAGCTAAAAGCCTTTCATTTGAATGATAGTAAAAAGGGATTGGGCAGCAGGGTAGATAGGCATGAACATATTGGTAAGGGAGCGTTAGGCATTGAACCCTTTAGGCTAATTTTGAATGACCCACGGTTTGCAAATCTGCCGATGGTGCTTGAGACGCCTAAAGAAGAGGGCGATAACAATGACATGGATGGTGTAAACCTCACAGCGCTTAGGGGTTTGCTGCAGTCAAATTAAATTGCTCAGGGTTTGGTTTTGTTAAGACGAGTTCGTTTGCATCTTTACGAAGTATCTTCCACAATAGCCAAGCTGATGAACCCGCTATTAATATACCTGTGGGTATCCAAAGAAACGCAGGAAGATTTTGGGTGATGAAATGGGTTGCCTTGAACGCCATGGTCATTAATCCATTGGCTTGGCCAGCTTGAGGTGCGAGATCTTGGGCATTAGGTTTATCCATCCAACCTGCGCCTCTGCCAATTACTTGAAGCCCGATCATTATCAATGGGATAACAAGCCATACTAATCCGCTATAGACAAGCTTGAAAGATTTCCGTTCTGTTAATTCAAGGAGAGTCGGAGAGGTTAGTTGAATAGCGTTAAAAAGTCTTATTCTTTCGTCTTCATTTTCAGGCAACCATTTTAGTTCCTGCCCACCGTCAAGTTTGAACAGTACCTCTTTGTTTGCCAACCCCATGGAAACTCTTTCGACTTGATACCACTGAAAGAAACGAGTCTTTTTACTTAATGCAAGCAATGGCCATTGTTCCGGACCATCCAGCCATGCCAATAAATTATCCTTCCCTGAGGGATATTGGGCGATGCAATCTTCGTTTAAGCCAAGAACCATGCATTGATTTCTGCAACGAAAAATAGGCTCGCCATCGTTTCGGTATTTTTTAAATAATCGGGTATAAGATAGGCCTTCAATTTTAAAACATACTGCGAAGGCAACTATTATAATCGTAATTAAGCCACCAACAGCGATATTTTTAGAAGGAAGTAATACCAAGAATGGTGCAATCAGAAAAAAGAATAAAAACAGTGGACTATTTACTAAAATGATTCTCATCCAAATTACCTTTTATGCTACTGCCAACCTAGGATCATGATAGCAGATACAGTATACTCTCGTTAGATATGAGTTTGCATAATTTTAACTAATCTCATTTGCCCGGGGATAATAATGGCTGATCATTTAAAGCGAGCATTGTGGTTATGTGAAGAAATCGAAAAGCATAATCGCCTTTATTATCAGGAAGCAAAGCCTGAAATTTCTGACAAAGAATACGACAAGCTCCTTAAAGAACTTGTTGATCTTGAGAAAAAACATCCCGAGCTTGCCAATGCTAATAGCCCCACACAACGAGTTGGTGGCGCACCCATCGATGGTTTTGTAACGCTTAAGCATCGCTTGCCCATGCTTTCGATTGATAACACTTATAGCCCAAGCGAACTTAAGGAATTTGACAAGAAGGTTTGCAAGGGATTGGGAAATGATAAACCCAGCTACATGGTCGAGCTTAAAATCGATGGCGTTGCAATCTCGCTGATTTATGAGAACGGCATTCTTACTGCAGGCGTAACTAGGGGCGATGGCGAAAAGGGCGATGATGTTACCCAAAACTTAAAAACCGTGGGTGGGGTTCCATTAAAGTTGAACACCAAGAATCCTCCTGCGCTTTTAGAGGTTCGGGGTGAAGTGTACATGGCAAGGGCGAACTTTGCACGCCTTAATGAACAGCGGGTAAAGGAAGGTTTGGATAAATTCGCCAACCCTCGAAACTCAACCGCAGGGTCGTTGAAATTACTCGACCCAAAATTATGTGCAGCGCGAAAACTTAGCCTCTTTGCCTATGCTATTGGCGCAATGGAAGGCATTCAGGTTAAGTCCCAGACTGAAACATTGAAACTACTTCATGATTTTGGATTCCCAGTTAATTCCAATGCTACACAGCTTGATTCCATTGAAGAAGTGGTGGCCCACTGCGAATCTTGGAATGATAAAAGGCACGATCTTCCTTACGATACCGATGGTATGGTGATCAAAGTAAATGATCTTGCGCAGCGCGAAAAACTGGGAATAACGACCAAGTCGCCCCGCTGGGTGGTGGCTTATAAATTTGCAGCAGAGCAAGCCCTGACAAGGCTTTTGAATATTGAACTGCAGGTAGGTAGGCAGGGAACGCTTACGCCGGTTGCGCATCTTGATCCGGTGCAACTTGCAGGTACCACAGTGGCCCGAGCTTCACTTCATAATGATGATAATTTGAAAACCAAGGATATCCGGGTTGGTGATATGGTGGTGGTGGAAAAAGCGGGAGAGATCATTCCTTATATTGTGCGGTCTGAGCCAAGCCTTCGGACAGGAAAAGAAAAGCCGTTTGTTTTCCCAAAAGTTTGCCCGGTATGTGGTGCGGATGTTGTGAA
>Ga0209829_10003116_pt1 | contig 12206 bp, 11 predicted proteins | sample C_140205_EF_Meta_FD_187311 | JGI IMG/M metagenome (GOLD analysis project Ga0209829, IMG submission 187311) | Freshwater microbial communities from Lake Croche, Canada to study carbon cycling - C_140205_EF_MetaG (SPAdes) (version 2) | ecosystem: Environmental > Aquatic > Freshwater > Lake...
GGCTTTTACGGAATGGAAGGACTCCCACGCCGACGCCCTCAAGGGGATGCCAGAGGCCCAGCAGCTTCAGACCTTTCAAGGCGTATGGGCCGGCACCCAGAAGGAGTTTAACACCCCGGAAGGGCGACTCGCGCAGGAGATCGTCAACGCAGTTGGCAATAAGCCGATGGGCGAACAAGTTGGCGGCGACCTCAAGGAAACCCTTTCGAGAACAGCCCAACGCGACCCAATTCTAAACGCCCTTGGTATTACTTCCCGTGACGGCATGGTATCAGATACGGAGTTGGAACAAAACAAGCTAAGCCCGATTATCGACAAGCTCCTTGCTATCCAAGACCCGGAGCAGAGGAAGAAAGTCTATCAGCTTGCCGGTATCTTGGAGCAGCAAAAGAACCCCGACCAGAAGGGTATCATTCCCTCCCTCTATAGCCTTGGTCAATCCCTCTCAAGGGCCGCCAACGTGTCGTACGGCGATTCCGCGCAATCTATTGCCATGCAGGCTAATGACGACCAGCCGGGGCTTTCTAGGCTTCGCATGGGCATGGAGTTGAAGGATGCGGCTAAGAACCAAGTCAATCCCCTCCTCTATTCCAACATGACCGCCACGGATGCGGTGAAGGCCGGCCTCCCGCAGATCGCTACTAAGATCGGCCAGGGGCTTGCGGCAACAACTCCTTACCTTGCGGCAACGGCAGTTGCGGGGCCGGTGGCGGGTCTCCTCTACATGGGCGCTAACGGAGCCGTTGAGAATCAGCAACGCCTTATGATCCAGAACCCCAGCATGACGCCCAACGAGGCGGCGGGGCTAGGGACGCTTATTTCCATACCGGCCACGGTTGCCGGCGCGGTTTCCATGAACAGCCTGACGGGAGTATTACCCGCCCTGGACACAATGCTCTCAAGCGTTGCCGAGAAGGGCCTCCAGCGTTGGTTTGTGAACACGGCGGTTCAAGGCACGGCCTTTACGGCGGCAAATGCTTCTGGCGTCTTGGGAGATGCGGCTATTCACGCGATCAATCCAGAATGGAATAAGGACTCTGATGCGGGGGCCGGCCTCCACCAAGTCTTCCTTAACGCCCCCCAAGACTTCGCAATGGGGGCGATCTTCAGCCTCTTCCATGCCGGCAAGCCGGTTGACCAAGGCAAGCTAGTAGAACTGGCGGGAGATCCCGCTAACCTAGTTAAGCAGGGCATACCATCGGATGCCGCCAAGAAGGCAGCAGAAACAGCCCCAGAAGAACGGGCGCAGGCGGTTGCTACGGCGCTGGAGCAGGTCACCCCGGAGCAGAGGCAGGACGGCATCGACCTTTCCATTAAGCAGGCTGAAACCGCCAAGAAGGCCGTTGAAGATCCCAACTCCCCCCAGATCGTCCATACCGACGAAGGGAATCCGATTGTCATCACGCACGACGAGAAGGGCGACGTTGCCCACTCCCAGGAGTTCCAGACAGAGGAGGCCGCGCAGGCAGCTTACCAGATGGCAATGGATCACCACGTTGAGATCAATAAGCCGACTGAAGAGGGTAATGATTGGACAACGGCAACAGAGGAATCTCCTATTGCTAAAACGGAGATGCCTACGGCAGTAGAGGAGGATAATATCCCAATGGGGAACATTGACACCAAGGGAGCGGAGCAGGCGGCGACCGATCAACTCACCGCCAGCGAGGAGCAAGCGCAACCAGCCACAGAAAGGCAGGCTTCCAGAATCCAGCCCGACAAATTACCAATCACCTACCTAGACCCAAAGATAATTAAGATGTCTGAGGACGTTCCCAACTTCAAAGAGGGGGCAAGCGCAGATACGGGCGTTGTCGATGGGGAGCAATTACAAGGAGACTTAGACCTCAAAGGAATGGGGCCGCTCCTGGTGTGGGAAAGACTTAATGGAGACCATGAAATCATTAGTGGCCGTCATCGTCTGGACTTAGCAAACCGATCAAGCGATCCATTAGTGCCGGTTCAAATCTTCAAAGAGTCAGAGGGTCATACAAAGGAAGAGATGATGACACTTGACGCAGAACAGAATATAAAGGATGAGAAAGGAACAGTTAAAGATTATGCCAACTACTTCAGAAACACTACTACAAGCCAAGAGGAAGCAGCACAGAGAGGACTCTTATCGAGGTCTAAAGGACGTGCCGGCTTCCAAATTGGCAGAATGGGGGGCGATGATCTATACGCCCTCTTCAGCGCCGGCAAAATCAGCGAAGCCAAAGCGGCGGCAATAGCCCAATCAGCCCCGAATGATGCGGGGTTACAGCAAGCGGCCATGCGCCGCGCTGGTGATCTTAAAGCCGAAGAGCTTCCGGGTTACATAGCACTACTCAAGCGAGAAGCGGGAGGGGGAAGTTCTGAGCAGATCGGGCTTTTCGGAGATGATGAGACCTTCATTAAGGAGGCCGAGCGTCTTTCTAAGGCGGCAGCAGCAAGGGTAAGGGATATTTCCGACCAGATTGCAGCCGTACAGGGAGCAGCAAAGCGGCCGGAGGCGGCGGCAAAGCTAGGCGTAGATGTTAAAGATCCGTCAGGGCTAGAAAAGAGGCTAGAGGAACTAAAGGATGAAAGGGCTAGGTTCTCTCAATTCTGGAACCACCCCGACCTTATGGAGCAACTTGGGGCGAAACCCAAGGCCCCTTCCATTGACGCAAACGGCGAGGGAAACCTATTCCACGAAAAGGATATGCCCTTCAGCCTAGCCGGGGAAACAGAGCAGAGCCAGGAGTCAAAGCCGGAGGCGCAGTATAAAGAGGATGACCAGACTGGAAGTTTGTTTGAAACGCCGGCGATTAGAAATTACCTTGCGAGTGTTGGCGTTGAAGGTGATATTGCCTCAAGAGCAGAAGATGAAATCAAGAGCGCCATTAAAGAAATCTCCAAAACAGGAGAAGGGCAATCCAGCTACGGTGATTTATTCTCATACGCCGAGCAGAATGCCGGTGGAGAGGTGCGAACCCCCGGCGACCTACCGCCTATCCACGGGGTTAACTTGGACGCCTCCAATGCTTTCAAGCAGAACGGGGACATAGTTTCTCATCTAATCCACTCCCTTATTTCTAGGGAGATCCCGTCTTTCAACATTGACGGCGCGGTAATTCATTCTCCCAGGGATTTCGCAACCCTGCTTATGCCCTTGCGTTCTCCGTTTTTTGAGAGCGTGAAGGTGGCTTTTTTGGATAAAGACAACAAGGTTATCCATAGCCAGATCCTTAATGTGGGTACGGTTAACGAGTCCGTTGCCCACCCAAGGGATTTCCTTTTAGCCCTCACGGACGCAAAGAAGAAATCGCCAGGAATCGCCTCTGCTATATTTGCCCACAACCACCCCAGCGGAGACCCATCCCCGTCTGAGGCTGACAAAAATCTAACAGGGCGCGTAGAAAAAGCGTTTAAGGCTGCGGGTATATTCTTAAAAGACCACATCATCACAAACGGTGAAAAGGGATACTCCTTCAATGCTGGAGGGAAGTTTGACATCAGCGCCGGCCTTGCTCCGTGGGAAAGCGCCAGCAGATCATCGCTAAAGGCCATTAATGGCAACGATAAGTTGGCTGAATACATTAAAAACCTTCGGCAAGGAGTCGCCCCAGAGACCGCGCACATCATTTACAGCAACACTCAATTTCGCGTTACCGGAGTGGAAAGGGTGCCAAATGGAGCCGTAGATGCGGACGCCATGAGGAATGCGTTAATCGCGGGAATAGGAAGGGAAGGCCCAGCGGGAGTCTTCATAGATGTTTCTGGGAAAAGCGGGATGGCGTCCGATGGCGTCATTAAGGCCGCTAAAGACGTAGCCGAAAATGCGCTTATCCAAATAAACGACATTTCAACAAAAGACGTTCCCTCCCATCGCGCCGAGGGCATCTTACAAGGCCGTCCCAGGGCGTATAATGAAAATGGATTAAGGGAAGATCCTAAAGACCAACAACCCCGTGGAGCAAAAGCCAAGGCATTCTTCACCCCTGACAAGGAAAACGGCAACAAGGTAGCCCCTGCCCTATCCTTCAAGGAGCAGGCCAAGATCACCGCAGGCAAGGTACTCGACGCCGTGCGAGACCTCCCAGCCGACAGCGACTTCAAGCGTGAGGTTCTGAAGTGGAGCGCAAGGAGTCAGGGTAGCACCAACGAGATTGAGCGGGTACAGCACAGCATTGAGCAGGCTGTCCCAGACAACGCCAAGCGTGAGGGCATCACCAACTGGATCGAAGCCGGCGGCGACAAGAGCCTCCTGCGCGAACGTGCGGCAGCTTCTACCGACAAAAAGCTCAAGGCCGGCTATGAGGCCGCGCTTAACCTCACCCCGGAGGAGCTTGCTCTCGCCAATAAGGTGAAGCAGACCTTCAGCGTCCTAGAGACCCGCGCCAAGAAGTACGGCATCGACATGGGGCATAGGGAGAACTACGTCCCGCATATCTTTGAGCAGGAACCACAGCCCCCTTCTGGCACTTCTCCAAAGCGCCTGAGTGAGTTCTTCAAGTTCTCCCAAACCCGTGTCTTTGACTCCTACTTTGAGGGCGAGCAGATCACCGACAAGGAAGGTAAGCCGGCACCCTATAAGGCTCAGACTAAGGACATCGGGAAGCTCCTCGGCACCTACATGAACGATATGAACAACGCGATCAACTCGCGCCGGTTTGTGGAGGAGCTAAGTAAGGGCAAATCAAGTGATGGGATGCCTCTTGTATCGCCTCGCGGCGGGGGAACCGTCACCACGGGGGAACATGGGGAACAGGAGACTCACCTCATCTATCCCGACATGGCGAAAGAAGGCACGGAGCATTACAAGACCATTGACCAGCCGGCCCTTCACGATTGGACGTTTGCCGGCAAGGATGACCTTGGCAAAAACATCTTAGTCAAAGGAGACCTTGCGGTTCACCCAGAGGTAGCCAAGCACCTATCGAACGCCCTTGGATCTTCAGCTATCTCCAAGTGGATGCAGACCAAGACAGAGAACCCCTTCCTCAATGGCGGTAAGTGGGTAGCAGATAAGGCGTTCAAGGCTCAGTCTCTCGTTAAGGGAACCATGCTTTCCTTCTCGCCCTTCCACCAGGTACAGGAGGGAATCCACGCCCTCGGCCACAGGATCAACCCTTTTTCTAATATCCCAGAGATTGACTTGCGAGATCCCACGCAGGCAGACGCCGCCGCTCACGGGCTGATGATCGCCCATGACAGGCTTTCCCAATCCCTCTTCATGGAAGGCGTGGGGTCTAATGACAGCAACCTTGTGACCATCGGACTCCGCAAGATCGGATGGGGCCTTACTACCGCAGCCGCCGACAAGGTGGACTCGTATCAGCATTGGCTGTTCTCTCAGTATATCCCTGGTCTCAAGCTGAAGACCTACGAGCATATCCTTGAGCGCAACATGGAGCGTTACAAAGCCGACGTTGCCTCTGGAGAGGCTTCTGAGTGGCAAGTGAAGGTCTTGAGCGCCAAGCAATCAAACGCCGCCTACGGGCATTTGAACTACACAGAAATGGGGCATAACCCGACCATTCGCCACGCCATGCAGCTTGCCCTTCTTGCTCCTGACTTCTTGGAGGCCCGTTCCCGATTCGTGGGGCAGGCATTCAAGGGGATTGCTGGCGGCAAGGTAGGATCGGAACAGCTTCAAGCCCTCGCATTCCTTGCGGTGACGCAGTTTGTCGCGGCTACCATTCAGAAGGTTCTCACTAACGGCGATCCAGAGTTTGGCCATCCCTTTGAGATGCGTTTTGGAAACAAGTACTACGGCGTCCGATCCGTCCCAGAGGACATCTATAAACTGGCGACGAATGCCACAGGCTTTATCGGAGGCCGCATCAGCCCTATCTTTGGGCGGTTCGTGCAGGAAGGCATCTTTGGGGTCAACTATCGCGGCGAACACACCACCGTAGGGGATGCCATTACCAACATCATGACGGGGGCCGTGCCTATGCCCATGCAGGCCCTCACCCGCCAATGGACATCCAGCAATCAAGCTAACCCGATTTCATGGTGGGAGCAGATTCTAGCGAGCGCCGGCGTCCAAGTTCATCGGTACTCCCCAATCACCAAAGTCTATCCGATGGCAAAGGAGTGGCTTAAAAAGAATCACCCAGAGGATCAGTCTGCCCGTGGAACCTATCCCGTTTCCAAGTTCCAGCAACTCCGCTACGCCTGCGAGGACGGCGACCAGGAGAAGGTTGCCAAGGAGATCGAACACCTCAAGACGGAATACAAGCTGACCCCCGCCAAGATCGCGTCTGGCTTTAGAACCAGCGTGAATCACCCCTTCACGGGGAGCGAGGCGCACGATGCCGACATGGTGAAGACCTTCAATGAAGATCAGAAGGAGATGTACCACGCCGCCGTTGAGCGCAGGAAGGTCATCCTCCAGAGGTTCAGCACCTTCAGAAACGCATCTAACTAGCACATTTTACTTGCCATGTTAGGCGGCTAACATTACCCATGTTGGGTAATGGCGCTTCCTACCTCTACTTCTAGTGTCAGTTGGACGGGGAACGCCTCGACAAGTACGCTTTACCCTGTCCCTTTTGTTTTCTTTTTGGCCTCTGATTTGGCCGTTTATGCGGTTAATGCCGCCGGTACCAGCGCCAAGCTAACCAACGGCACAGATTACACGGTCACAGGCGGCGGTTTCGGCTTGACGGGGAACATCAGCACGGCTGTTGCATACGCCTCGACGTACACGGTCATTATCACTAGGGCCGTTCCCTACGTCCAAGCTACATCTCTCTCAACCGGCGACGAGTTCCCGGCTGTGAGCATGGAGCAGGCTCTTGATAACGTGGTCATGCAGACTCAGCAGTTGAGCCGCAACACCCTCCCCGATACTGCCGCCACAACTGGATCTGCCCCCTATGTTCTAGGGGTTGGCGCAGCAGGTGGGTCGCCATCATGGGTCTCGCAGACTGCCTCCGCTATTGGTGACGGGTCTATCACCCCCGCCAAACTTTCCACAGGCAAGCCAACTTGGGACGGTAGCGGCAACGTCACCGCAACCTCTTTTGTCGGGCCTCTGACGGGCGCGGTCACGGGCAATGTCACGGGCAATGTCACTGGCAACCTTACTGGAACAGGAAACTCAGTCATTAATGGTGGTTCACTGGCACTCAACCGTGCGGCGGCAGACTACAATCTACTCTCTCTTGTTAATACCTCTGGTGTCAGTGTCCATCTAAACGCAAATGGGAACTCGGAGGGAAATCTTCGGACAATCACGAATCATCCGTTATCGCTTTCGACAAACAACATAATGCGCCTAAGTATCGGCGCAGACGGCAAAATTGACACCCAAGGCAACCCAATAACGAACTGCAAGACTACCGCAAAGGCGTTTGTTAATTTCAATGGAAGCACGGGGGCAGTTCGAGGAACTCCATACAACGTCTCCGGCATCACGAAGAACGGGACGGGTGATTACACGGTGAACTTTGCAACTGCTATGGCAGATGCGAGTTATGCGGCAGTTGCATCATGTTCATCAGAAACGAACGTGCAGGTAGGGAATGCCTATATCATCAGTTATTCAACTCTTGCGATTCAAGTGAGGGTTTTTAACTCAGCGAATACGGCAAATGTTGTCGATAAGTCGACTATGTGCGTCCAAATCTTCGGAAACTAATCTCATGCCCTTCATTATCTACCCTCAAGCAGACAGCAAGTTGGCAGTCATCACCCCTACGGGTGACGTGCAGGATGCCATCAAAGACGTTCCAGCAGAGACCCCCTATGCAATCGTGGACAGCTTACAGGGCATCGACAACGACTACTTTAATGGGTTCGTTTACGCAGACGGCGAGGCGGTTGCAGACATTGCCGCTTGCAAGGGCATCCACCTCGACAAGTTCCGTTCTGCCCGTGCGCCTAAGTTGGCATCTCTTGATGTCCAGTACATGAAGGCAATCGAAATCGAGGACTCCGTTGCCGCTTCAGCTATTGCAGTTCAGAAGCAGGAGCTTCGTGACGTTACCAAACTCACCCTCCCCGACACCCTGCCAGAGATCAAAGCCACTTGGCCGTCCATCCTTAACTAATCACCCCTCACCAATAACGGAAACCCCAACCCATAAATATATGTCACACGGCCCCCAAAGAAACCCCATCTCTACCTACACCTCTGCCGCAAGTCAGGTGGCGTACCCTATCACTTTCCCTTTCCTAAATGCCGATGACCTTATTATTAGCAAGGCTGGAACGGTTATCACAACCGGGTTCACAATCACCGGCGGCAATGGCGGTCTTGGAGCCTTGACCCTCTCAGTAGCCCCCACCACGGGAAGCGCAGTTATCGTCAGTTCCAAATACTCACAGGACACAACCAACGCGATGGTTCGCCGCTGGAATGACCTGGGCAATCCTATCGACGGCCCCCTTTCCCGTGAGACGCAGATGGTGAACGGCAACAACCCCTCATTTCCAAACCAGACTAGCCAAAAGCGCAACGTCGCCTCTAAGACAGGCAACGCTGTAGCAGTTGCCGGCGGCGTGTTCCCTTCCGCTTAATCTCATGGCTACACACGGCGAAAACTCCTCATCAGTCACAAGCGCAGGCATCCAGACGCTCTCCAGCGGGGCATCACAGGCGGTCTTTACTGCCGGCGCTCGGAACTTCCTTCTCATCCAGAACCTTCATGCTACAAACGCCCTCTATATCGGGATTGGATTCACTCCAACCGTAGGCGGCGGGATCTGGCTGAAGGCCGGCGGCGGCCCTGAGTCAACGCTCAAGCTCGACGGCAACGACATCCCCTCTAGCGCGATCAACGCTATCGGCACAAGCGGCAGCACCTTTGTAGCGCTCCAGGCTTAATCTATGGCCACGCCTTCCATTAGGAACAGCCACGTCCAGCCCAACGCTATACGCTGGGTAGAGGGCGACACGCTCCCGACAATTGAGGAAAACGGAAACGCTATGCCTCTCCTGGTGGACGCTACCACGGGAAGGTTAAAGGTTGATGCTCTCGGCGCATCGGCAGCAGATTTGACGTTGATCCACAGCAAGCTCGACACGAGTAACGGCATTGCAACAGGCACGGCAGCAGATGCCCATTCCATTAAAGTCCAACTCGCCAGCGGCACCATTGCGGTCACCGGCGGTTCAGGTGGCGGAGCGGGAGGCGGCGCATCGGCGGCCTATAACGCCACCCTCCCGACCTACACGAGCGGCGCAAGCTCAACGCTTCAGACTGACATTAACGGCAAGCTGATCACGACGGGAACGCTTACGGACACTCAACTCCGCGCATCAGCACTTCCCGTCTCTCTAGCCTCCGTTCCCTCTCACCCCGTAACCAATGCTGGCACATTTGCGGTGCAAGCATCGGGCGGCGACCTGACATCGGGATCGCAGACCACAAAAATCGTCAACGGCGCGAACACCCTTGCGGTGGATAGTGCGGGCGCGGTGACGGCGAATACACCCGCGTCAGTCACCTACAGTTATACAAATACAGGAGCAATTTCAGCAAGTTACGTTCTCCCCTTCGGTGGAGGCAACTTCATTGATTGCTCGCAGTTCAAGGAGCTGACACTTCATTCCGTTGCGGTTGGGACGGGTGGCAATGGGTTTACTGTTCAAGTATCGAACGATTCAACCAACTGGCTCACCCTTGTCAATTCATCGGGAGTGGCAGGGCTAAACGCCGCGACGGTTTTTGGCAACACGTCCGTCGGAGCGGGTTTTATTCTTTGCTACCCGACTTACGGAGCAAAATTCATTAGGGTCATCACGGGCCTAGCGATCACGGCTGGAACTACGACTGCTGTTGCTCAATTAAGTCAGATCCCATCCACTAAGACTTTTGTCAGTGCCACCCTTACTTCAAATCAACCCTCCCCCCTGCCATCGGCGGGTCTTGGTTTTGCTCTATATCACAACAATAACTCTTCCGCGAGCGTCAATGGGACTCTTGTAAAAGGCACCGCTGGCACCATTGGAACTCTGCTGCTCACCAACACGACTGCCTCTTTTAAGTATCTGCTGTTGGTCAATAAATCGACAACGGCACCAGTGTCCGGCACAGACTCCCCAATTTTATCCATACCTATCCCGCCAAACTCGACGATTGATTGCTCTACTTCCTTTGCAGGAGTGAGATTAGGCAACGGCATCGGCTATTATATTTCTGCGACGAATACATTCACTGGTGTTTCAACCTCCAGCACCCCAACTGCGGTTGCCGCTGGCGATGTCAACGTAGCAATGTCCTATGTCTAAGAAGATAATCATCAACGAAAACGAGAATCCGTTCTGGTCATCGGTTGCAACTACTCTCGCTGGTCAAGAGGGGGTCGTTGTCTCCGAGTCAACCTCGGATGCAGTCACCTCCTACAATGCGGAGTTTGCGATCTACGGGGCGGTATTTGGTGGCATTCCCGCCGAGTTCTGCACCGTGAGGGAAACTGACGGCCTCTCTGACCTAACAGTCTAACAGCCCTCAGTCTAATAGCCTCCGCCCCCTTTCCCCATGAAACTCCTCCGCGACCTTTGGCTCTTGGTTAAGTCGTACCCCCTCGCGGTGCGGATCGTGAAAGAACTCAATGACATCGAACACGCGGGCGTTGTTAAATTCCAAATCGGATTCCAGAAGATGAAAACCGCATTAGTTAAGGAGAAGTCATACGTCCACGACGAGATCACGGGGTCTGTCGTTTATCTCTCACTCGCCATTGCAGCCTGGAGGCATTCCAAATGAGTAGCGACGAAGTATCAGCACTTAGGGAGGATATATCAACTCTCCGCGCCATCGTAGAGGAGAGGGGCAAGGCCGCAGCAGGAAACGCCTCAATGCTCCGTATGATTGTCGGCGCAGTCATTGTTCAGCTTTTCGCTACCGTCTATTTTGCAGGCCAAAAAACAGAAATGCTAGATCGTCTCCAACGGGACGTGGTGGCAATTCAAGCCCACATGGAGGGCAAATGAGACTGCTCCTTGCAACCATTCTTCTAACGGGTTGCGCTCACCCCGTAGCCACCTCCCCCCAAGACGCGAATATCTCGGCAGCAGTGGTCTCATCTCAGCGTATTGATGACAAAGCGGTCATCATCGCGAAGTGGCTGAATCAGAACTAATGAAAAGCCTACTTCTCGTTATCCTCTTTGTGTTAAGTGGAATGCAACTTTGCTTTGCACAAGACCTGTCCAAAGTCACAAAGGCCGACATCCTCAAGACGGTTCAGCATATCCAGCAACTCGCAAAGGATCAGAAGGGGCAACTTATTCAAGCACAAGCCGATTACCTTAAACAAGCAGATGCCCTATTAAAGCAAACCGCAATCGCCGATCAAAAGACCAAAGAGGCTCACGACAACGCGAAGCAACGGGATTCCATCCTCATCCTCTTCGGAGTGATCGCGGCAGCATATTTCGGGACGTTCTTTGCCGGACCTATCCTCCGAGAGTTTCCGACTCCCTGGAATCTTATTGGCGTCTCCCTCGCCTATCTCCTTACCGGCCTCGCCGCCTACGCCCTCGGTAGGGTCATCGTAGCCAACCTCGCTCGCTTCATCCCTTGAATAAGATCGCCGACTTCCTCAAGCGGACGTTTTCGGAAAGTGGCGGGTCTCTCAGTAGTGTGAGAATCCTCTTGGGCGCGGTAGTGGGAATGGTTGTCGCCCTTGTGGTCTACACTCTTGTTCGTCACGCCCTCAAGCATGAGGCATTCGATGTTCCCCCCAACTTGGCAAACTTACTAAGCGTTGTAACCGGCACCCTGGCCGGCGCTAAAGCGTGGCAGAAAAGCTCAGAGACATGAGCCGCGCCCTTGCAACCATCAATGGCCGGCCCGTCATCCAGGCTGACGACAACTCCGTTACCTTCTGGGGCGAGGCTTGTATTGACGCCGATGGCTCCCCACGGGCTTACGGCCCCTATGGGCAAGGTCTTGACTACCTAGACAACGCCGGCCACGCAGGGAATTGGTGGGGCGTCGTCACCGACCCCGAAGGGTTCCCTGTTTTGCAGGGAGCGAAAGACCCTTGCCCTGGTTACTACGTTTCCACGACCTCCCTCCAGAATCGCCAGTTCCCCAAGACGGACCCCCGCCGCTACATCGACTCCGAGCAAGTGGCCTTTATCGTCGTCCCTGGCCCCGTAGCGAGGGCGGCAACGGGCATTGTGCTTGGATGTCGCGCTGAGATCACTCACGCCGATACCGGCAAGACCATCGGCGCTATCGTCGCTGACCTTGGGCCGGCCTCGCATCTAGGAGAGTTGAG
>Ga0209829_10003117_pt1 | contig 12206 bp, 10 predicted proteins | sample C_140205_EF_Meta_FD_187311 | JGI IMG/M metagenome (GOLD analysis project Ga0209829, IMG submission 187311) | Freshwater microbial communities from Lake Croche, Canada to study carbon cycling - C_140205_EF_MetaG (SPAdes) (version 2) | ecosystem: Environmental > Aquatic > Freshwater > Lake...
CCCGCTTCGACGAGCCGGACGGCGGCGTCGATTGCCGCCTCCATGCTCGTCGGATCAGCAGCGCCGCGACCGACGATGTCAAACGCGGTGCCATGGGCGACGCTCGTGCGCACGATCGGTAATCCGAGCGTGATGTTCACCGCCCGGTGCATCCCCAGGAGCTTGACCGCGATGTGCCCCTGATCGTGGTACTGTGCCACGATCCCGTCGAAGGCCCCGTGGGCGGCCCGGAGAAAGAGCGTGTCGGCGGGGAAAGGCCCGTCGGCATCGATCCCGGCAGCCCGCAGCGCGGCGACGGCCGGGACGATGATCCGCCCCTCCTCGTCGCCGAACAGCCCCCCCTCGCCGCCGTGGGGATTGAGGGCCGCCACACCGATCCTCGGGCGCCTCCCGAGAAGGGCTGCCAGGAGTGGGGCCAGTCGCTCCCCGGCGGCGACGATCCCCGCCGTCGAGAGTCGGTCGAGGGCGGTGGCGAGCGCCTCGTGGAGCGTCACATGGACGACGCCCAGCCCCCGCCCACCCGGAATCGCCCCGGCCGCCGGCGCTCCCGACAGCGGAGGGAGCCAGAGCATCATCGACGCGGCGGCAGCGGGGCGACCGCAGGCCCGCGCCAGCCATTCGGTGTGGCCGGGGAGATCGTGCCCAGCCGCATGGAGCGCTGCTTTGTGGAGCGGGCCGGTGACGAGGGCCGCATGGCGACCGGTATCCCGCACGATCCGGAAAGCCAACTCCAGCGCTCGCACGGCCGCCCGACCGCCGGCCGCCGAGATCAGCCCGCGCGGCACCTCCTCCCCGCTACCCCCCGGGTCGATGGCCAGGACGGTTCCGGCGGTCGAGGGGCGCGGATCATCCGCCGCCACCCGCTCTACCGCCAGCCGCGGCAGCGCCGGCACGGTGCGGAGCACTTCGTCGAGGAGCTCGGGCCGGGCGACGACGCGGAGCCGGGCCCGGGCGTGGGCCGCGCTCCTGGTCCAGGCCGCCAGAACAATCTCCGGACCGATGCCGGCCGGATCGCCACACGTCAGGCAGACGACGGGGCAGGGGGGGTGCGGGGCAGGGGGGCCGGTGAGAGGGGAGGGGCCGGTGGCAGGCAAGGAATGGCTAGCGGCTGGGAGGAGGGAGGCCGAAAACGGGACGCGAAACACCGCGGCCAGAGAGGACAACCGGTGTGAAGACAGACCCATCAGCCTATAGTCTCGTGTTGCTGTCCGCACCCCACGCCTTCTCCGAGGAGCGTCCTGGCCGATGGAACGTGTCTATTCCCGCGCGGCGATGTTCGCGGTGGCCCTGATGCTGGCGACGGCGCTGCTCGGCCTGTGGATCGGTGACCTCCATGGCCAGACCGATCGGAGCGTGCTCCGCTGGGGGACCGTCCACCGCCTCTCCGGGGTGTTTGCGGCCCTCATGGTGGTGCTCGTCAACAGCATGGGGGTGACCTACTTCATTGGCACCGGACGGTGGTGCCGGGAGGTGGTGGAGACCTACGGACTGTCGGCGGCGCTCACCGACCGGTCGAAGGTGATCAAGCGGGCAGCGTTCCCCTGGTCGGTGATCGGGATGCTCGCCGTGGTGGGGATCGTGGCCCTCGGGGGAGCAGCCGATCCGGCCACCGGCCGCCCCGGAACGCAACTCTGGGTGACGCCCCACCTCGTCGGCGCCATGGCACTGGCGGCGCTCATCGCCTGGTGCTTCCAGTCGCAACTGCCGCGGATCCGCCGCCAGCAGGCGCTCATCGAGGAGGTGCTGGGTGAGGTCCGAGAGATCCGCCGCGCCCGCGGCCTCGATGTCGAGGGCTGACGGTCGGCGGGCCCCAGCGAAACCATCGAAGGGGAGCGCGCTCAACGCCCCCCGGAGCCGGGGAGTGCGGCCGCGACGCCGCGTGACGGCGCGAGGATGGCGCGTTCGGCGACGGTGATCCCGGCCGCGACGGTGATCCCCAGCGCCAGCGACGCTGAGAGGAGGAGCCGGTCATGGCTGTGGAACTCCACCTCCGGGAGGAGGTCGGCGGCGGCGATGCAGATGAACGCCCCCGCTGCCAAGCCCAGCGAGGCCCCGAGGAACTCCCCCCGGCCGCTGCCGGCACCGGGGAGGAAGACGAGGAACAACACCGCGCCGAGCGGCACGAGGAGGGCGTGGGCGAGGTTCACCATCCGCTGGAGGCGTGGGGAGGCGTTCGCCTTGAGCATCAGCGCCGCGATCAATCCGGCATCGACCGGCTTGTGGAGAAGGATCGCGAGCAACGGGGCCAGGCCGGTCAACACCCCGCCGCGCCCCGCGGGGAGATCCATCGCGGCGGCGAGGGCGGCGCCGTCGGCCAGGCTGTGGACCGCGAGCCCAGCGAAGGCACCGTACCAACCGGCGCCCCCCCGGCCCGATACCGGGGTCGCGGGCGCATGATCGTGGCTGTGGCCGTCGGACGCGCCGTGATCACATCCTCCGGCCGGCCCGTGTTCTGGGTCGGCGGCATGATGGGCGTGGCCGTGGAAGGCCCGCTCGAGGAGGAACATCAGAAAGAAGCCGGCGAGAACCCATGGGGCGGCGTCATCGACCCGCCCGCCGCAGGCCCGGGTGGCGTGGGGGAGAAGGTGGAGGAACGCCACCCCGAGGAGGATCCCTCCGGTAAACGACAGGAGCACCTGCATCCGCCGATGACCGAGCCGCAGAAACGCCACCGACGCCCCGCCGGCGTAGGCGGCCGCGGTCGTCAGCAGGAGGCCGACCACAAGCGCCCGGGCGTCGACGCCGGCGATCGGAAGGAGCGCGACCGACGGGGCGACCATGGGCAGACCGGAGCGTGGGGGACGGGGCGAGAAATCACTATCACCTCGCCGCGGCAGTTCGGCAAGGTGCCAGACGACCGCAGGGGATCGGCTCCACCCCGTGGCGTCAGCGGCGGTAATTCCACGGCGCCGGCGTCGTCGGCATCGACCGGGCGGCCTGCTCCATCTGCTGACGGACGTACTGCCGCGTCGGCAGCGTCTTCTCGCTCCAGTGCGCGTCAGTCGCCGAAAGAACACCGAGGGCCACGACGAGGACGTAGCTCAACAGGTTCGACCAAGCCTCGGGGCCGTAGAACTTCATCGCCGTCCCGAACGACGTCTTGAACTTCGGGCCGAAGTGCCCTTCCTTGACGCTCCAGATCTCGTCGATCACCAGATGAATGAGGTAGCCGAGCACGACGGCGCTGCCCATGTAGTAGCGATGGAGCGGTTCCTCGGCACCGAAGGAGAGGAAGGCCACTTGGCCGGCCACGGCCGCGGCTGGAAGGCTGTGGAGCATGCCCCGCTGGGCGGCGTACCTCGACACCAGCCAGGCCGCGCCGTACCGCACGACGAGATACAGCGAGGCACCGGCGAGGACGGTTGCCTCGGACGACAATCCTGCCTGCTGGAAGCGATGGATCATGAGAAGCGGCAGGACGGCGGCGGCGAAGCCGGCGCTCTCTCGCAACGACTCTTCGTCGCCGCTGTCGAGGTCCGGCAGCACCCCGGCGAGCACGCAGAGCACGCCGGCGAGCAGGCACGTCGAGGGGGGCATGCCACCGATCTGCCACGCCGCGACGGCATAGGCCGCCCCGGCCACAGCCGATCCAGTGATGTGCACGCGCAGTCCGGGCACCGCATCCCTCCCTGGCGATTCAACGAGCCAATCACCCCGCCCGCGCCTCGTGGGCGCAGCGACATCCGCGTTCCTCGGGCTTCCTTGCCTCCGGGACCCAGATCCTTGTCAGTTGTCGGCAGGGCCGTCGCCGCAGCGTCAACACCACGCCGCGGCGCGGCGTGCGCTGCCAGAGCGGCAAGGTCGGTCGGCAACGGCAGGTTCGGTAGACGAGGCGCTTTCCGCACAACCGGCGAAGCCTGGAAAGCGATGTCGACGGGGAAAACCACGGAAACAAGCCTGGTCTTCTCGGGATCTCCGCAGGCAACGGTGGCGAGCCGAAGGCACAAAACACCCAATCCACCAACAGCCCCCATAAGCCGTGGTTAACCCAAGCGATGCAGTCGCACCATCCCTCCTCCTCTCGCCAGACAGTGCCCCAGCTCCCCATGGAAAAACCGGCAGGCCCCCCTGCCCCTGTTGCGGCCGACGGAACGAGCGATTCCCGCGGCAAATGCCCTTCGACACCGGCCCCGGCATCCCTACACTCCCACCCCCGCCGAGCTGGCCCGAAACCCGCCCGGCCGAGTGATCGCCCCCACCGCTGACGAGGAGACCGGACGTGGCCGTCGAGGGATACGACCTGGTGATGATCGGCCTCCTCGCCGTCACCGCCCTGCTCGGCTACTTCAAGGGGATGGTCTGGCAGCTGGCGTGGATCGCCGGGATCGTCGCCAGTTCCTTCGTGGCCCTGCGGTTCGCCCCGCAGTTCGCCCACCTCTTTGGACAGCAAGAACCGTGGAACCGGTTCCTCGCCATGCTCGCGCTCTACGTCGGCACGTCGCTGGCGGTGTGGATCCTCTTCCGGCTCGTGTCGGGATTCATCAACGCCATCCATCTCTCCGCCTTCGACCACCAGCTCGGGCTGCTCCTCGGCCTCGCGAAGGGAGCGTTGCTGTGCATCGTCGTGACCTTCTTCGCGGTCACACTCGCCCCCGACTACCGCCATCAGATCGTCGCCAGCCGGAGCGGCCGCTTCGTGGCCGAGCTCATCGTCCGTGCCGACACCTATCTCCCCAAGGATATCCACGACACCGTCGAGCCGTTCGTCGACCAGTTCGAGCGTCAGTTCGCCCAACCTGGCGTGGGGCAAAACGGCGGACCGGACGCGGCGTTCGGCTTGGTGGCGGGGCAGGTCTTAGCCCCCGGCAGCGGACAGTCCGGCGGACAGCTCACCGGCGGCGGCCTGTCGCTGAAGACGCTCATGGACGGGGTCAGCTCGGCCGCGGCCTGGGCCGGTGCGGAGCAGGGGAGTGGCGCGGTGCATCAGGCCGGGGGCGCCCTGCCACCGGGGAGCGCCTGGTTCGCCCCTCCGGCAGGCCAGATGCCGGCCCCCGTCGCCGCGCTCCCGGGAGGGTTCCAACCGATCGCCCCGGCCCCCATTCAAGAGGCTTCCCGAACGACCGGAAGCCGCTACGGGAACTCCGCTCCCACTGGCTATCCTGTCGGCGCTCAGTCACCGCTGCCGCTCCGCTGATGAGCCAAACGGGGGCGAGCGGGGGAACGGCGCGTGGATCGCCAACGGTGGCAAGGGATCTTCAAGCGCCAGCGATCTTCACGGCTGCCCCGCGGCTTTGAAGAGGAGTAGGGGCAGCCTGCCGGCACCCGGGCCGCGGCAGGAAAAAGGGCGTTTTCCCCGGGAAAAAACGACCCTCAACCGGACATAAGAGACATTATCGGACGTTGGGGAGAGGGGTGAAACGGCCCGCGTTTCAGGCGGAAACCGGGTCCTCTTCGAGGAACCTCCCCATCGCCCTGAACTTCGAGTAGCGGGAATCGACGAGCACCGGGGTCGGCTGCGTGAGTAGTTCCTTGAGCGTCCGGACGAGAAAGTTTTTCACCCGACTGGCCATCTGGCGCGGATCGCGGTGGGCACCGCCGGGCGGCTCCTCGATGACCGCGTCGATGACTCCAAGCGACCGCAGGTCGTGCGACCGCATCTTCAGCGCCCGGGCCGCCTCGGCCTTGTGCTCGGCGCCTTTCCAAAGGATCCCGGCGCAGCCCTCCGGGCTGATGACGCTGTAGTAGGCATGCTCGAGGACGGCCACCCGATCGCCGACGCCAATCCCAAGCGCCCCCCCAGAGCCCCCCTCGCCGATGACCACACAGACAACCGGGACCGGGAGGGTCGCCATGAGGAACATGCTCTCGGCGATCACCTGGGCCTGGCCCCGTTCCTCGGCGCCGACGCCGGGATAGGCGCCGGGGGTGTCGATGAGGCAGATCACCGGCAGGCCGTACTTCGCCGCCAGCCGCATCTTGCCCATCGCCTTGCGGTAGCCCTCGGGATGGGCGCACCCGAAGTGGCACGCCTGACGCTCGGCGAGCGTTTTCCCTTTTTGGTGCCCGACGACGAGCACCTTGTGCCGGTCGAGCTTGGCAAACCCGGTCAGCATCGCCGGGTCGTCACCGAAGGCCCGGTCGCCGTGGAGTTCGACGAACTCATCGAAGACCAGCGAGACGTAGTCGCTCGTCTTTGGCCGGTCGGGGTGGCGGGCGACCTCGACGGTCTGCCAGGGATCGAGGCTGCCGAAGACCCGCTTCTGGATCTCGACGAGCTCTCGCTTCAGCCGTCGCAGTTCCTCCTGCTGGAGGGCGCCGAGCGGCGCCGCCTCCAGAGCGGCGATCCGGTCCTCGATCTCGTAGATCGGCTTCTCGAGAGGAAGCCGGTGCAGGCCGCGGGACATGGGGCACTCCGGGCGCGGAGGTGGGAGCAAGGTGCGGAGGTCGGAAGTTTCCCATGGCCGCGCGGCAGGAGTCAATTCGAGTTGACGTCGGCCAGCAGCGCGTTGCCGGAGCCCACAGGGGGGCGGCTCACGCGGGGCCTGGATCCCGCTCGAAGAACCGCACCTGCTTCAATTGGCGGACGATCTCTTCCATCGAGGCGGGTCGGTCGGCGGGCTTCTTCGCCATCATCTGCCGGATGAGCTTCGACGCCGCGGCGGTGACGTTGCGGTTGGTGGCCTCGACGAGGGGCGCGGCGGCGTAGATGTGCTTGCCGAGGAGATCGTTCTGGTCGGCTCCGGTGAATGGCGGCGTGCCGGCGAGCATCTCGTAGGCCAGACAGCCGAGCGAGTAGATGTCACTCCGGAAATCGAACGGCTGCCCCCGGATCTGCTCGGGGGGCATGTAGCTCGGCGTCCCTTGCGCCTGCTTCTTCGTCCACAGGAGCCGGGCCAGGGCGCCGGGGGGCTGCCCGGCGATGGCGTAGTCGAGGACGCGCACGTCGCCGTCGGGGGCGACGAGGACGTTGGCTGGCTTCACATCGCGGTGAACCCACCCCTTGCCGTGGAGGACACCGAGCCCCTCGGCGATACCGACGAGGATTTTGACCGCCTTGGGCATCGTCCGCTCCCGTTCCGCGGCGGAGGTGATGCTGCGGCGGAGGTTCGGATGGGGAAAGAGATCCATGACGAGACAGGGCATCCGCTGGTGGACCTCGAGCCGGTGGATGCGGATGAGGTGGGGATGATTGAGATCCTGCCCGACCCGGAGCTCGTGCTCGAGCTGCTTTCGCTGCGACTTGTCGGCGATGAACTCGCTCATCAGAACCTTGACCGCCACCTGGCGCCCTTCGCTGGTGTCAAAGGCGCTCCATACCTGGCACTGCCGGCCGAGCCCGAGCTGCTGCTGGAGATTGAGCGGACCGAGCCGATCGGGTGGTTTGGCCATGGTGCGTCGCAGCTGGGCGGAGAGTCAGGTGGAAGTCGGTGGGCGTGGGGGGCGAACACGGTTGGGATCGATGGAGATCGACACGAGCACGAGCCCCTGCGGGGGCGCCGTTGGGCCGGCGGCCGGCCGATGCCGGGCCGCGAGCACCCCGGCCATCCAGTCGGAGCGGCGCCGGCCGCATCCGACCATGACGAGCGACCCGACGATGATCCGCACCATGTTGTGGAGGAATCCATTTCCCTCCACCTCGACCCACAGTTCGGCATCGGGGAGATCGTCCCCCTCCCGGCGCCGGCTGAGGTCGAGCCGGTGGATTGTGCGCACTTTCGACAGCCGGGTGGAGGGCATCGTCTCGAAACTGGTGAAATCGTGCTCCCCCACCAGCGCCGCCGCGGCGTCCAGCATGGCATCGAGATCGAGGCGCGACTTCCACCGCCAGACGAGGTTCCTGGCGAGCACCGGGCGCCACGGGGCGTCATGGATCCGGTAGCGGTAGATCTTGCTGACAGCCCCCCAGACCGGATCGAAGCCCGCGGCGGCTTCCTCCCCATCGACGACCGTTACGTCCGGGGGGAGCCGGGCATTGAGGGCCCTCACCCAGGTGCGGGCGTCGTGCTCTGCCGTGGTTTCGAACGACGCCACCTGCCCCAGGGCGTGCACGCCGGCATCGGTCCGGCTCGAGCCACGGGGCAAGACCTCCTCGCCGCTGACCTCCCGGATCGCCCCGGCGAGGGTCCCCTGCACCGTCGCCCGCCCAGGCTGGAACTGCCACCCCGAGAACCGGGTGCCTTCATAGGCCAGCGTGAGGCGGATCGTGCGGGTCATCAACGCACCGGCGCCCCGTTCCCTGCGGCCATCTTCGCCACCAGATGTTCGGCGATCTGGACGGCGTTCGTGGCGGCCCCCTTTCGCAGATTGTCGGAGACACACCACAGCGCGATGCCGCACGGGCTCGAGTCATCCTCGCGGATCCGCCCCACGAAGACCTCGTCCCGGCCTTCGCAGTCGCGCGGCAGCGGATAACGTTTGGCATCGAGATCGTCGACAACCACGATCCCCGGGCTGTGCTCCAGGAGCCGCCGAGCCTCGGCGGCGGTGAGCTTCCGCTCGGTCTCGATGAGGATCGATTCGCTGTGACAGTTGGCCACCGGCACGCGGATGCAGGTCGCGCAGACACCGATCGACTCGTCGCCAAGGATCTTCCTCGTCTCGTAAACCATCTTCAGCTCCTCGCTCGTGCTCCCGCCGGGACGGGGGGAGCCGATCTGCGGGATGAGGTTCGCGGCAATGTGGTGGGGGAACACCGATTTTGCCTCCCCCCTGCCCTCCAACCACGCCGCCGTCGCTTCGCGGAGCTCGGAGGTTGCCGCCAGGCCGGCGCCACTGACCGCCTGGTAGGTGCTGACGATGACGCGCCTCACCCGCGCCGCGTCGTGGAGCGGCTTCATCACCATCACCATCTGAGTCGTCGAGCAATTCGGGCTCGCGATCAATCCCGTGTGCCGGTCGATGTCGCCCGGATTGACCTCGGGGATCACCAGCGGGACATCGGGTCGCATACGGAAATAGCCACTCTCGTCAACCACCACCGTGCCCCGCTCCACGGCCCACGGGACGAACTCGGCGGCAACCTCGTCCGGCGTGCTGCCGATGGCGATCTGCACCCCCTCGAACGATTCTGGACGGAGCACCTCGACGTCCATCGTCGCCCCTGCGACGGTGAACGGCTTGCCGGCCGTCCGTGGAGAGGCGAGGAGCTTGATGCGCCGGGCGGGGAACTGCCGGGCCAGAAGCGACTCGACGATGATCCGGCCCACGGCGCCGGTGGCGCCAACGACTGCGATGGTGTCGATCATGGAATGCGTTCCGGGCTTGGCCGCGGGGTGAGGAGGAGGAAAACGAGGAGCGTGATCAGTCACGGCCGGAACGGTCGGCATGGAGGCCCCAGAGGAGCGAGCGCCACGTCGCGGCCGGCACGAAGGCGAGGTTGGCGGCGATCATCGCCAGGCCGAATTCCACCATCCCCATCGCCGCGCCGATGCCGAGGTGGACGAAGATCCCCATGGCAATCGCCAGCCGTCGCGTCAGCCGCGGCCACACAAGAGCCGGATAGGAGACCTCCCAGAAGACCGTCCCGAGCGTGAGCAGGTTGACGAGGAGCGGATGGCGGGCGAGCCAGGTGATGTCGAGCGTCCGGTAGCGGCTGTTGGCCGCCGCGCCCCACAGCGCCGTTCCCTCCCACCAACTCGCCCCGAAGAGTTTGGCGATGCCGGAGAAGAAATAGACGACGCAGAGATGAACCTGAAGGAGCCGCAGCGCGATGTTGGCCGACACCGACGGCCCGTCCCCGGAGGTGGCGATCCCCAACCGGCGATCGAGCGACAGGACCGCGCCGGCCGGCCCGATCGCCACCGGAATCAGAAGCATACCTAGGGCATCGTCGAACCCGAAGACGGTCAGTGGCGTACGGTTGACCGCCGCGAGGAAGCCGACGAGCGCGACCCACGCCGCGACAGGGGTCGCCAAACCGAGGGCGAGACAGGCCGCAGCAACGAGCGTGACGAGGACGAGCGCCCGGACCGCCGTGGGGGACGAGAGGGCAAAGAACCAGCTCCACTGCCACGGCTGGTCGTTCATCCGCTCCACGTCGCCATCGCGAAGCCAGCCGTGCGGGCCGAAGAAGGCATCGACATCCATCAGCCACACCGCACAGCTCCAGGCCAGGAGGGTGCCGGCGATGATCCGCACGATCGCCAAGGGGAGCGGATCGGCGGGGGTGAACCAAAAACGGTCCCAGGCCTCTCCCCAGGCGGCGAACCACCCCTGCTCGGAGCTCCCCCCCTGCCCTGTCGGCTGGCCGGTGAACACCGCACTCCCCTTCCCCACCGCACTCGATCCGGCAGCAGAAGCCGGCTCCGCGTTCCAGGGCCCGGGGATGACGTCCGCCGGACGAGGCTCCGATCGGCCGCTCCGCGGCGGCAATCGACGGTGCTGGCGGCTCATCGGCTCGGCTCCGCAGAAGAGGCGAAGGCGTAAACCCCCAGCGGCGTCTCGACATCGGGGGCCGAGCGGCCGGCGATCGTGTCCTCGGGGGCGGGGAGGTCGAACTCGACCATCGACAGCTCGACCTCGACGCCGCCGTGGCGCCGCAGCAACTGGCCGGCGACCCCCATCACCAGCGGCTGCCACAGCGGCTTCGACGCACGACGGACGTCGGCGGGGGCGTCGGCGGCCGGCACGAGCCCGGCGATCTTCTCGGCGATCATGAATCGGCGGTGGTAGAGGAGCCGGGGCCGGTCGACGGCCGGGTCGGGAAGCTCACCGGAGAGGGTCGTTCCGTCGGGCATGCGCATCCCCCAGCGGATCGCATGCCCCGGGCCGGGGTCGGGGGCGAAGAAGCGGTAGCCATGGCCGAGGTAGAGCGCGCCGACCAACGGCCGTAACGGCTGGATCATCCGTGTAGCCAGGGCACTCGACGGTGCCGGACCCGCCAGCGGGGGCATGATCACCAGCGCGAGGTAGAGGAGGATCGCCACGGTGGCGGTGGCCCGACCGATGCGCGTCCAGCGTGGGCCGGAGACGTTGACAGGGCTGGGAAGGGGGGCGTTCACGCTGCGTCGCGGCCGGACCACCGGCACGTCCATCAGGGTCAAAGCGATCGATCCAAGTTCACTTTACCAGCCCCGGGACGGTCACTCCCTGAAGTGGAATCAGGTTCGTTTCGGCCGCCGTTCCCCCGCGACTTGCGGAGGAACCGCAGCGGCAAAAAAAAGCTCCCGCGCGGCACGGGCCGCGCGGGAGCAGATCTCACAGGATGGCCATCCGGCCACCGGTCAACGGATCGAGACCTGGGCGTCGGCCGAGGCGGTCCGCTGGGCGGGGTCGAGGCTCAGCTCCACCGACTTCCCGGCGACGAGGTCGATGGTCTTCGAGACCATCTGCTCCTTGCCGTCGACAACGGTGGCAACCTTGATCTCGTAGTTCTTCCACGACTGGCCGTCCTTGAGGGTCGTCGTCTCGAAGAGGCGGACAGCCCCGCTCGACGACGTCTCGTTGCCGGCAAGCCAAACCTTGGCGTCGGCGGGCACGCGGAGGGTGAGGCTGGTCTTCGGCGTGTTGACGGCCGTGTCGAAGATGACGTTCGAACGGTCGCCCGCCGTCAGCGTGACCGACTTGGTCTGCTCACGCGGGGTGCCGTCACGGTCGACGACCATCTTCACGACGAACTCGTAATCCTTGCCGGCCTCGAGGCCTCGGGAGACGAACCGACGCTGCGAGCCAGTCGCCGAGGTCTTGGCCCCGTTGACGAACACCTGGGCATCGGCCGGGAGGTTGACGACGAGCATCGCGCCGTCGGCGGGTACCGTCTCGACCGCAGCACCCGTTGTGCTCGACGGCGTGCCGATGATCTCGCCACCACCGTACGACGGCGTGCCGTAGACCGGGGTGGAGTACGACTCACCAATCACCCGGTTGCTCTCGACCGGATAGCCGGTCGAGTACTCGCTGCCGCTGGAGTAGGCCGGGGAGGAATAGCCGCCGTACGAGCCACCGCCGTAGGAACCGCCCGAGCTGCCCCCTGACGAACCCCCCGAGCTACCGCCCGAGCTCCCGCCCGACGAGCCCCCGTAGGAACCGCCCGAGCTCCCGCCCGACGAGCCCCCCGAGCTCCCGCCCGAGCTACCGTGGCGGTAGGCCCGCATCGCCTTCTTCTGGGCGTGCTTCTGGGCGTGGTGGGCGAAGAGGCCGCCCTTCGAACCACCCGACGAACCGCCGTACGATCCGTACGACCCGTACGCGCTACCGGACGAACCGCCGGCACCGTAGCCGCCCGATGAACCGCCCGACGAACCCCCGTAGGAGCCACCAGACGAGCC
>Ga0209829_10003118_pt1 | contig 12203 bp, 9 predicted proteins | sample C_140205_EF_Meta_FD_187311 | JGI IMG/M metagenome (GOLD analysis project Ga0209829, IMG submission 187311) | Freshwater microbial communities from Lake Croche, Canada to study carbon cycling - C_140205_EF_MetaG (SPAdes) (version 2) | ecosystem: Environmental > Aquatic > Freshwater > Lake...
GCAACGAGCCAGCAGGTCCCCATGTCGAAACTGATTTTCCCCGCTTCTCCGGCGCCCACCCTCGCCATCGCAGGCAGCGATGACCGAATCCCCGTCCAGCGCGTCTTCTGCGTAGGCCGCAATTATGAAGACCATGCGAAGGAAATGGGCCAGCAGGTCGAGCGCGACGAGCCCTTCTATTTCACCAAGTCGCCCGAAGCGGTCGTGGCCGATGGCTCGACCATTCCCTACGCCACGGTCACCACGAACTATCACTACGAGTTCGAGCTGGCGGTCGTGATCGGCGCCCCCGCCTTCCGCGTTTCAAAGGAAGAAGCCCTCTCCAAGGTCTTCGGCTACGCCTGCTCGCTCGACATGACCCGCCGCGACTTGCAGTTGATGAAGCGCGCCAAGCAGCTGCCGTGGGATATCGGCAAGGACATCGAATTCAGCGCCCCCGTTGGCGTGGTCGTGCCCGCCGCCCAGTTCGGCGAGCCCAAGGCCCAGCGCATCGAAATGCGCCAGAATGGCGTGACCAAGCAGGATTCGACCCTAGGCCATCTCATCTGGTCCGTACCCGAGATCATCTCGCACCTGTCGACGCTCTATCATCTGCGCCCCGGCGATGTGATCCTCACCGGCACCCCCGCCGGCGTCGGCCCCTGCCTGCCCGGCGATGTGCTGGAAGGCACCATCGAAGGCGCCGGCAGCCTGAAGGTGACCATCGGCGAGTCCATCTGAGCTTGCCGCATATGATTTGAACGGCGGGGCTGGTCCCCGCCGTTTTTCGTTGTGACGCTCGATTGACAAAGGTGGGGCGGATTCGCATCTTCCCGGTAACCGGAGGAACGCGAATGCCCACCTTGAAGGTCAATGGCCGCACGCATGACGTGCAGGTCGCCGAAGATGCGCCGCTGCTCTATGTGCTGCGCAACGATCTGAATCTGAACGGCCCGAAATTCGGCTGCGGCCTCGCCCAATGCGGCGCCTGCACGGTGCTGGTGGACGGCCAGCCCGTGCGCTCCTGCGTGACATCGGCGGGCGCGGTCGCAGGACAGGACATCACGACTTAGGAAGGCCTCTCGAGCAACGGCAAGCCGAGCAAATTGCAGCAGGCCTTCATCGACGAACAGGCCATGCAATGCGGCTATTGCGTCAGCGGAATCATCATGCGCGCCAAGGCGCTGCTCGACCAGACTCCCAAACCCACGGAACGCGAAGTGCGCCTGGCGCTGGACGCCAACCTCTGCCGCTGCGGCGCGCAGAACCGCATGGTGCGCGCCGTGCTCCGCGCTGCGCAGGAGGGCTGAACCATGACCATTGAAACAACCCGCCGCTCCCTTCTGGCAGGCTCCGGCGCGCTGGCGCTGGGCTTTTCCATCACCGGCGATTCGCTGGCGCAACAAGCCGCTGGCCCGGACCTGCCGGGCGATCTCAAGATCCATCCCAAGATCTCCTCCTGGCTGCGGATCGAGGCCAATGGGCGCGTGCGCCTGCTGGTCGGCAAGGTGGAGCTGGGACAGGGCATCCTGACCGCGCTGGCGCAGCTCTGCGCGGAGGAACTGGAGATTGATCTCACGCGCCTCGACATCACCTCCGGCGACACGCAGCTCGTGCCGGACGAAGGCGTCACCGCAGGCTCTTTCTCCATGCCCTATTGCGGCAGCGCCGTGCGGCAGGTTTCGGCGGAAGCGCGGCAGATCCTCGTTTCGCTCGCCGCCGCCAAACTGAATGCGGAGGCTGGCAAGCTCACCGTGAGCGACGGAACCGTGAAGGCGCCCGATGGGACGAGCGTCACCTACTGGACTCTGGTCGCAGGCCGCGAGCTGGAGATCGACGCCAGTGGCAAGGCGCCCATCCGCCCGCGCGAGACCCGCCGCTACGCGGGCAAACATGTGCCGCGCATCGACATTCCCAACAAGGTGACGGGCGACCTCATCTTCATTCAGGACCTGCGCCCCCAGGGCATGCTGCATGGGCGCGTGCTGCGTCCCTCGGCCTATGGCGCAAAGCTGGTGAAGCTCGACGCCGCCGAGGTCGAGAACATGGCAGGGGTGGTCAAGGTCGTGCGCAACGGCGATTTCGTGGGGGTGATCGCCGCCCGCGAGGAGCAGGCCATCAACGCCGTGACGCGGCTGCAAACCATCGCCCAGTGGGACGCGCCCAAGACAGGCGAGACGCAGGACACGGTCCACGCCTGGCTGCTGACCCAGCCCGAGAAGCTGACCGTGATCAAGGATCAGCCCAACAAGTCCGTTCCCGCCGACGCGCAGACAGTGGAGGCCGCCTTCAAGCGCCCCTATCACATGCACGCCTCCATCGGCACATCGACCGCCATCGGCCTGCTGGACGCGCAGGGCGTGACCCATGTGGACACCCATAGCCAATCCGTCTTCGAGACTGGCGCGGCAATCGCCGAAATGCTGGGCGTGCCAAAAGCCAAGGTCCATTGCCGCCATGTGCAGGGTTCCGGCTGCTACGGCCACAATGCTGCGGACGATGCGGCCGCCGACGCCGCTCTGTTGGCGCAGGCCGTGCCGGGCAAGCCCGTGCGCATCCAGTGGTCGCGCAATGACGAGCACAAATGGGAGCCCTATGGCTCCGCCATGCTGATCAAGACAAAAGCGCGGGTGGACGCCAAGGGCGACATTCTCGACTGGACGCTGGACCTCTGGTCCACCTCCCACGGCACGAGGCCGGGCGGCAAGGCGGGCAATCTGCTGGCGGCGCGCATGCTGGAGAAGCCGTTCGCGCTGCCGACGCCGGTCAACGGCGGGCCGCCCAACTATGCGGCGGACCGTAACGCCATCGCGCTCTACGAATTCCCGGGCCAGACAGTCAGCACCCACTTCCTGACCAATTTCGCCGCCCGGGCCTCCTCCACGCGCGGCCTTGGCGCCTATGCCAATGTCTTCTCCATCGAGAGCTTCATCGACGAACTGGCCCATCGCGCCAAGGCCGACCCGGTCGAGTACCGGCTGCGCTATCTGAAGGACGAGCGCGCCCGCGCCGTCTTGCAGAAGACCGCCGAGATGCTGGGCTGGGGCAAGGGGGAGAAGGTCGCGGGTCGCGGACGGGGCATCGGCTTCGCCCGCTACAAGGGCCTCGCCACCTATTGCGCAGTCGCCATGGAGGTCGATGTTGACCGCTCATCCGGCGTGGTGCGCGTGTTGCGCGCGGTCAGCGCTGCGGATGCGGGCGAGGTCGTGGCGCCCGATGGGGTGAAGAACCAGATCGAGGGCGGCCTCGTGCAGTCCCTGTCCTGGACGCTGAAAGAGGCGGTGCGCTTTGACGCCGCTGGCGTGAAGACCGCCGACTGGGTCTCCTATCCCATCCTCACCTTCAGCGAAGTCCCCCCGATCACGGTGGAGCTGATCGACCGGCCCGGCGCGCCCTTCCTCGGCGCAGGCGAGGCTTCGCAGGGGCCGACCAGCGCGGCGCTGGCCAACGCCATCTTCGACGCAGTGGGCGCGCGGTTGCGCGATATTCCGTTCACTCCGGCGCGCGTGAAGGCCGCGATGGGGTAATGCGCTTCGCGTTGGGCTGGAGGGGCTTCAAGCCCGCTCCTCCAGCACATAGGCGGTGCTTCTCCCCCCGCCCGCATCTCGCCTCAATACGCCGCGCGCCATCAGGTCATTGAGGTCGCGCAGCGCGGTGTCGGGGGAGCATTTCTGGATCCTCGCCCATTTGGATGCGGTGAGCTTTCCCACAAACCCTTCCAGCAGCCGGACCAGCATGGCGCGCTGGCGCGGGTTAAAGTCCATGTTGCGACAATCCTCCCAGAATCGCGCCGTTTTCAGCACGCCCGCCAGCGTCAACTCGGCGCCGTCAAAGGCGCGATCAAGGCAGGCGAGGAACCAGGCCAGCCATGCGGTGATGTCGCGGTCGCCCTTCTGGATGGATTCCAGCATCCCGTAATAGGCGCTGCGCTCGCGCCTGATCTGGGAGGACATGCTGTAGAAGCGCTGCGGCGTCCCCTCCGAACGCGCCAGAGCCATATCCGCGATGGCGCGCGCGATGCGTCCATTGCCATCCTCGAAGGGATGGATGGTGATGAACCAAAGATGGGCGACGCCCGCCTTCAGGACCGGATCAAGGCCGCCATCGTTCGCGAACCACCCGATAAAGCGCGCCATCTCACCCGCGACGCGCGCAGCGGCGGGCGCCTCGAAATGCACCCGCTCCCGGCCAATGGGGCCGGACGTCACCTGCATGGGACCGGCGCGATCATCGCGCCAACAGCCGACGCGAATGGGATGCAGGCCGCTGCGCCCCGTGGGAAACAGCGCCCCATGCCAGCCAAAGAGCCGTTCTTGCGTGAGCGGGCTGGCGTGATTCTGGGTGGCGTCGAGCATCATCTCGACAACGCCGTCCACATGGCGGTCAGCAGGCGTCAGCGCGCCGATATCCACCCCAAGCCGCCGCGCAAGGGAGGAGCGGACCTGATCGCGGTCGAGCATCTCCCCCTCGATCTCGCTGGTTTTCAGAACATCCTCGGTGAGGGTCTGAAGCACTGCCTCGCCGCGCAGGGCGAAGCCGAGGGACTCCATTTCCGCGATCAGTCGCCCTTGCCGATAGCGCAAGGCCCCCAGCGGACGGGACAACTCCTGATGGTTCCACTGGAACTCCGTCCAGTCGGCGATGTCGTGAATGTAGCCGGTCATATCTCCGCACCCTTTGCGGAGATTATCTGGCCATTTCCCACGCTCGGCAAGCACAATCTCCGCACATAATGCGGAGATTGTGGCCGCCATTCTCCGCAGGGGCTTTGGTGAGCCTCGCCATGGGCCTTCACCCCCGCCTCCCCCTTATGGGGGATGCGCCTCAAATCGACCCCTTTTCAATGGTTCGGGTGTTCGCCTGTGCTATCTTGCTTCGCAGGCCTTGCAACTTTCAGGATTCGGTTATGGCGCTTCTCAGTCTGGCCGTGGCGGCCCTCTCGGTCATCTCCCTCGGGGTCTGGTGGTCCACGGCGGATGTCTCGGCGCTCCTGCTGGGAGTCGGCGGATTGCTCTGCGCGGGCGCCACCTTCCAATCCGCACGCATCTCCACCTTCCTGAAGATATTCATCGTGATCTTCGCCTCGGAGGTGGTGATCTTCGGCGGACTGTTCCTGCTGTCGGTTGTGGGCCTGTGGCCGGACTCCATGAAGGCCTACAAGTTGCCCGACAGCGTGGCGCTGACGGTCGCCATGTTCGGCATCCTTGTCTGGGCCATGTCGCATCTGAAGGTCGTGCGCAGCATCTGCGCCATCGCGGATCGCTATTTCGAAAGCGAGGGCATGACGCAGGCGCGCATCTGGCCTTTCGCCTCCTTCCAGGTGCGGGAAAACCGCCTCGCCATTGCGGCGGTGGTCTTTCTGGTGGTGGTGAACCAGGCGCAGGTCGGCATCAATGTGCGCCTGTCCTTCTTCAACCGCGACTGGTTCAACGCCATCCAGAACAAGGACCAGGCGGCCTTTTGGAGTCTGCTCTACACGGTCTTCCTGTTCTGGGTGGCGATCTATATCGTCAGCGCCATCATCGAATTCATCGCGCAGTCGATCCTGATGATCCGCTGGCGGCGCTGGCTGACCGAGCATTACGTGGGCCGCTGGCTCAACGGCTCGACCCATTACCGCATGGGCCTCAAGGGCCTCAACGCCGACAACCCCGACCAGCGCATCGCCGAAGACGTGAACCGCTTCATTGATGGCGGACAGGTGGGCTATGGCATCTACTCCTACTCCATCCTGCTGATCTCGACGCTTTCCTCGCTGGTCTCCTTCGCGGTGATCCTGTGGACCCTGTCGGCGGATTTCACCATTCCGGGCACCGAGATCGCCGTGCCGGGCTTCCTGTTCTGGGTGGCGCTGATCTATTCGGTGGTGGGCACGCTCATCACCCATGTCATCGGGCGCTCGCTGGTGGGGCTCTATTTCCAGCGCCAGCGCTATGAGGCCGATTTCCGCTTTTCGCTGGCGCGTCTGCGCGAATATTCCGAGCAGATCGCCCTGCTGAAGGGCGAGAGGGCGGAGCGGCGCCTCGCCATGGGGCGCTTTGGCCGCATCTTCGACAACTATCTGCAGATCGTGGACAGGCGGAAGCAGTTGATGGCCTTCACCTCCACATATGGGCAGATCAGCCCCTTCATTCCCTATATCGTGGCGGCGCCCTTCTATTTCGCGGGCAAGATCCAGCTGGGCGTGATGTCGCAGACGGCGGGCGCCTTCAGCCGGGTGGAAGGGGCGCTGAATTTCTTCGTCACCTACTACACGTCCCTGGCCGACTTCAAAGCCGTGCTGGATCGTCTGTCGAGCTTTGATGCGGCCATTGATCAGGCCCACGCCATGGAGCGCGCCAACGAAATCGCGAGCCCGCCAGCCCTGGCGGGCGAGATCGCCATCGCTGATCTTGATCTGGCCCTTCCCGATGGGCGCCTCATCGTCAACAAGGCGCAACTCACGCTCAATCCCGGCGAGACGCTGCTGCTGTCAGGTCATTCAGGTTCGGGCAAGTCGACGCTCTTCCGCGCGGTCGCCGGCGTCTGGCCCTTCGGCAAGGGCTCGATCAGCGTGCCTGCGGGCGCCAGCATGATGCTGCTGCCGCAAAAGCCCTATATCCCCATCGGAACCCTGCGCAACGCCGTCACCTATCCGCAGGATCCCGCCGGTTTCGACGACGCCGCTCTCATCAAGGCGCTTGAGAATGCGCTCATGGGCGCCTTCATCGACCGGCTCGACGAGGAGGATAACTGGAGCCAGCGCCTGTCGGGCGGCGAGCAGCAAAGGCTGGCGGTGGCGCGAGCTCTGCTCGCTCGGCCCGACTGGCTCTTTCTCGACGAGGCGACATCGGCCCTTGATGAACCGACCGAGGCGGCGCTCTATCGCCTGCTGGCGGACCATCTGCCGGGAACCACAGTGGTCTCCATCGGCCATCGCTCCACCCTCGGCGCCTTCCATCAGCGCCGCTTGATCATGGAGAAACATGCGGACGGCGCCGCAACGCCGGTGGAGCATGCAAAGTCAGGCGCCGCTGAATAGGGCGGCGGTCAAGAGGCGGGATCAGCCACGCGCCCCTTCACGGCGTTGGCCCATGCGTCATATTCGATCATCCCGTCCGGCCCCACAGGCATGGTGGCGCGCAAGTGCTCCTTCAGTCGTGCGCGCGTCTCAGGCTTTAGCGACGCGATAGCCTTGCCCGAAGGGCCGACCTGTCCATTGGAGTTCCAGAAGGCGTCGAAGCTCTCGTGGCGCACGCGGATGCGGATGGTGCGGGTTTCCACATCCGCGAGCCCGGCCGCCTGCCACAGATCCTTCAAGACATGGAGCCGGGAAACATCCACGGAATAGGGCTGGGCGAAGGTGATCCCCAGATCCTTGGCGCCCGCGTTGAGGGGATAGGTGGGCACGCCGCCCCCCGCGAAATCCCACATATAGGCGCCGACCCAGCCGCCCGGACGCACCACACGCGCCATCTGCGCCACGGCGCCCGCAGGGTCCGGCACGAAAGAGATCACCAGCGCCATCACGGCGGCGTCGAACGCCCCTTGCGCGAAGGGGAGCGCCTGCGCATCGCCAATTTGATAATCGGCCATTTTACCCGCCTCGCGGCTGCGGGCATGGTCGATCTGCTCTTGCGAGGGGTCGAGCCCGCTCACCGCGCAGGGGGCGCAACGGGCGATGATCTCCTCGGTGGAGGCGCCATTGCCGCAACCGACATCCAGCCAGCGCTGGCCGGGCGGCACCGCCATCCAGGTCAGGAACTGCTGCCCGACCACGCGGCTCCAACGGCCGATGGAGCGCTCATAGGCCTCGCCATCGGAAAACATCGGCTCGACGTCCGTCATGAAAAGCTCCGCAATAAAAAACCCGCCCCGCTCAGGGCGGGACGGGTTCAAAGCTACTTATTGCGAAGCTTTAGTTCAAGGGCAGCGGCACGAAGCGCTTGTCATCCTGGGGCGAGGCGACGAAGAGCAGCGCCGACTTGCGGCCCTGATCCTTCAACTCCTTGAGTTTGCGCGCCACATCCTCGGGCTTGGACACGGCGTCCTGATTGACCTCCAGAATCCGGTCGCCCGCCGAAATGCGCTTTTCAGCGGCGGGGGAATCGGGTTCGACGCTGGTCACCAGCACGCCCTCCATCCCATCCTTGAGGTTGAACTTCTTGCGCGAATCCGCCGTCAATGCGCCGAGCTCCATGCCCAGGGCCTTCTGAACGGCCGAGGCGCCCGGAGCTGTCCCCTTGTCGCCCTTGCCGGCGTCCAGCGAAGCCTGTTTCTCGCCATCCTCGAGACGCCCGAGGGTGACCTTCAGCTCCTGCTCCTTACCGCCGCGCACGACGATGACCTTCACCTCGCGACCGACCGGCGTGGCCGCAACGATCTTCGGCAGCTCGCGCGAATCCTTCACATCCTTGCCGTCGAACTTGACGATCACATCGCCAGCCTTGAGGCCTGCCGGTTTGCCGGGACCCTTCTCGTCGACGCCCGCCACCAGCGCGCCGCGCGGCTTGCCGAGGCCAAGGCTCTCCGCGATGGTCTCGTCCACATTCTGGATGCGCACCCCGAGCCAGCCCCGCCGGGTCTCCCCGAATTTCTGCAATTGCTCGATCACCGGCTCCAGCGTGGCCGCAGGGGTCGCGAACCCGATACCGACAGAGCCGCCCGAGGGGGACAGGATCGCCGTGTTCACGCCAATGACCTCGCCCGCCATGTTGAACAGCGGGCCGCCCGAATTGCCCTTGTTGATGGAAGCGTCGGTCTGGATGTAATTGTCGTAGGGGCCGCTGTCGATGTTGCGGTTGCGGGCCGAGACGATGCCCGCCGTCACCGTGCCGCCAAGGCCGAAGGGATTGCCCACGGCCATAACCCAGTCGCCCACGCGCATCTTCTCGCTATCGCCGAACTTGACCGCCTTCAGCGGCTTGTCCGGTTTCACCCGCAGCACGGCGATGTCCACCTTGGCGTCCTTGCCCAGCACCTCGGCCTTCAACCGCTGGCCGTCGGTGAAGATCACCGTCACCTCATTGGCGTCGGCGATGACGTGGTTGTTGGTGATGACGATGCCGGAGGAATCGATCACGAAGCCCGAGCCCAGCGAGCTGGAGCGGCGCTGACGCGGGCCACCCTCGCCGCCCTGGGGACCACCCTGCGGACCTTGCCCGCGACGGCGGAAAAACTCTTCAAAGAGATCGTCGAAGGGTGTGCCCTGCGGCAGATTGGGCGCCGCCGTGCGCTTCTCGTCCACCGTCTGGGACGCCGAGATGTTGACCACCGCATCGCTCACGTCGGCAGCCAGATCGGCCAGGGAATCCGGGCCCTTGGCGAAGGCGGGCAAGCTCAGGATGGGGGCGAGGGGGGGCAGCGCCGTAAAACCCAGCAGGAGGGCGAGCGCGAAGCGTGCCAGGCGCCGGAGGGGCTGACCCGGGGCGGCGCGTGATCCGAAGACTGAAACGGGGTCGAAGCCCATGAAATGCTCTCCTGATGAATGCGCCGGGAAGCTTCCACAGCGCCAGACAATCGAACCACAGAATGGGGCGAAAACACGATTTTTAAAGCGGCTTGCGCGAATATTTACTCGCGCAAGCCGATTTTCGGCCAGCAGACCTATTTAGCCGCAGCAGCGCCCTCGCCCTGCTTCCCGGAATTTCCGAAGAAGCGGAAAAACTGGGAGTTGGGGCTCAGGATGAGCCTGGTGTCGCTGGATTTCAAGCCAGCTTCATAGGCCTGCATGCTCCGCCAGAAGGAGAAGAAATCGGGATCCTTCCCATAGGCTTCGGCGAAGACGCCATTACGCTCCGCCTCGCCCTCGCCGCGCAACTGATCGGCCTGCTGTTGCGCCTGGGCGCGCAGCACGACGACATCGCGATCGGCTTTGGAGGTGATGCGCTGGGCCTGCTCGGCGCCCTGGGCGCGGAATTCGGCCGCCTCCCTGGCGCGCTCGGTCTGCATGCGGCTGAACACCTTTTCTGAGATCTGCCGGGGCAGGTCGGCGCGGCGAATGCGCACGTCCTTGATGGTTACGCCGAACTTGCTCGCCTCCTGCTCCACCTGCTCGCGGATGCGAACCATGAGCTGGGAGCGCTGGTCACGCACGATCTGCGGCATGTTGGCCTCGCCCAGCACGCGGCGAACGGCCGAGTTCAGAACGTTGGCGAGCTGGCCATCGGCCCGAAGCGTGGTCCCCACCGACTGGTAGAAGCGCAAGGGATCGACGATCTTGTAGCGCAGGAAAGCGTCCACCTCGATGCGGTTGTTGTCGCTGGCCAGAACCTCCTGCTTGGAGGTTTCAAGGTCCAGAATCCGGTTGTCCAGATAGACCACGGTCTCGATGAAGGGCGCCTTGAAATGCAGCCCCGGATCACTGACCAGCCCGCGCCCGGTGATGGGTTCGCCGAAGCGCAGGACCAGCGCCTGCTCGGTCTGCCGCACGATGAAGGCGGAGCTTCCCAGCCCGATGATGGCCAAAACCAGCACGACAAGCGTGGCGAAAACGGCGACGGGAGATTTCATCGCGCGCCCCCCTGCTGGCTGGAGGGACGAGCGACGCCAGTCGCCTGCGGAGCATCAAGCGCGCCAAGCGGCAGATAGGGCACGACGCCCTGTGCCGAGGGGGTCTGATCCACGATCACCTTGTTCATGCCGCCGAACACCCGTTCCATGGTCTCGAGATAGATGCGCTCGCGCGTGATCGCCGGCGCAAGCTTGTACTGCGCCAGCACCTGATCGAAGCGCGAGGCCTGGCCTTTGGCCTCCGCCACGGTCTGCTCGCGATAGGCCTGGGCCTCCTGCGAGATGCGGGCCGCCGCGCCGCGCGCCTCGGGCACCACGCGATTGGCGTAGGCCTCGGCCTCGTTGCGCAGACGGTCCTGATCCTGTTGGGCAGCCGTCACGTCGCGGAAGGCCGCGATGACCTGCTCTGGCGGATCGACCGATTGCAACTGGATCTGGATGATCTTGGCGCCAAGGCCATAATCGTCGAGCACCTTCTGCATCAACTCCTGAACGGCGGGCTCGATGACCTTGCGCTCAGCGGTGAGGATGCGCTGGATCTGGCTGCGCCCCACGACCTCGCGCATGGCGCTCTCGGCCACCGCCTTGATGGTGAGTTCGGGCCGCCGCACATTGAAGGCGAAATTCTCCGGCTTCATCGGATCGATTTGCCAGATCACCACGAATTTCACATCCGCGATGTTTTCATCACCTGTCAGCATCAGGCTTTCTTCGGGCACGTCGCTGGAGCCCTGATTGCCGCTGCGCGGATCAACCCGGTAACTAAAGCCGATGCTGGTGGTGTTGCGGTCCTCGACACGCAGCTTCTGCACGGCGCCGATGGGAGAAGGCCAGTTATAGTGAAGGCCGGAGCCGGTCTTGCTCACATAGCGGCCAAACAGCAGGTTCAGGCCGGCCTCGTTGGGCTGCACCGTATAGAAGCCGCTCAGGCCCCAGACGCCCGCCGCCAGCAGCACGGCCAGAGCCACGCCCTTGCCGCCAAAGCCGCCGCCCGGCATGACCTGCCGCAGCTTGTCCTGGCCGCGCCGCAAAAGTTCTTCCAGATCGGGTGGCGTCGAGCCTCCCGAGGGGCCTTGCCCCCATGGACCCTGATTCGGGGGCTTGCCCCAGGGTCCGCCGCCACTACCGCCGCCTTGATTGCTCCAGGGCATCAGGTTCCTCGCCTCGGATGAATTTCCACTATGGAAGTAAACACGGGCCCGGCGGTTTTCAATTGGCCGGACCCAAACCAGTCACGCGCGGACATAGTCCACGAAGCTGAACCCGGCCTCGTCGCCGGGGCCCGGATCATGAGCGACCCGCGCCGCCTCGCGCCAGCGGGCGGGGTCGATGGCGGGAAAGTAGGCGTCGCCCTCCGGCGCCAGGTCGACCTGCGTGATATGGAGCGCAGCGCACTGATCGAGAAGGAGACCATAGAGCTCACCCCCGCCAGCCACCATGATTTCAGGGGCTTTCAGCCGTTCCGCCACCTCCCGACCCAGCGCGATGGCGCCGTCCAGATCATGCGCCACATGGGCGCCTGGCGCCTGAAATGCGGAATCGCGGGTGACGACAATGGTCTCGCGCCCGGGCAAGGGACGCCCGATGGAGTCCCAGGTGCGCCGTCCCATGATCATCGGCTTGCCCATCGTGATCGCGCGAAAGTGATGCATGTCGCTGCGCAATTTCCAGAGCAGCTGATTGTTCCCGCCGATGACGCCATTACGCGCAACCGCCGCGATGATGGCCAGAGG
>Ga0209829_10003120_pt1 | contig 12198 bp, 12 predicted proteins | sample C_140205_EF_Meta_FD_187311 | JGI IMG/M metagenome (GOLD analysis project Ga0209829, IMG submission 187311) | Freshwater microbial communities from Lake Croche, Canada to study carbon cycling - C_140205_EF_MetaG (SPAdes) (version 2) | ecosystem: Environmental > Aquatic > Freshwater > Lake...
TTGGAACTTCTCGACTTCTTCCTTGGTGCGGTACTTGAACTTGTTGGCATCGGCGACGGAGTGGCCTTCCCAGCGGTAGGTGGCGATTTCGATGATGCTTGGCTTCGACTGATTGTGCGCGCGCTCGATGGCCTTGCTGACTCCGGCGCGAACTTCATAAATGTCTGCGCCGTTGAACTGCTCCCAGGCCATGCCGTAACCTTCGGCGCGCTTGGCGAGGAAGTCGGTGTAGGCGGACGAGCGCTGCTGGCTGGTGCCCATGGAGTAGCCGTTGTTTTCGATCACATAGATCACTGGCAGATCCCAGAGCTCGGCAAGATTCAGGGACTCATGGAAGGCACCCTGGTTCACCGCGCCGTCGCCGAGAAAGCAGAGAGCAGCACCTTTGAGGCCGCGATATTTCAGACCGTAGGCGAGGCCAAGGCCCAGCGGGGTCTGACCGGCGACGATGCCGTGACCGCCCCAATAATTCTTTTCCGGAGCGAAGTAATGCATCGAGCCGCCCTTGCCGCGTGAGCATCCGGTGGCCTTGCCGAAGAGTTCGGCCATGCACTCGTTCATGCCCATGCCCACGGCCAAGGCGTGGGCGTGATCGCGGTAGGCGGTGATGACGTGATCGTTTTCGCCCATCACCGAAACGGTGCCCACGGCCACGGATTCCTGGCCGATGTAGAGGTGGAGGAATCCACCCATGCGGCCGGCCTGGTAGTGCTGGAGCGAGACCTGCTCGAAGCGACGGATGCGGACCATCTTGCGGTAAAGCTCCACCTTGTCGGCGGCGGTGAGCTTCTGGTTGATCGGGTCGGCAGCGTGTTTTGCCAGGGCGTTTGTGGGGACGTTTGCGGAGGCCATGTGGTGGGGGTCGATACTAGCGGGATGCATGCCGGAAGCAAGCATGGTGTTTGCACTGCGGGAGGGGAGAATCAGGCTCCCGTGCGTGGGTGGAGAGGTGGTGAATGGGGCCGCCAACAGGCATCGCTTTTGAGAGGCGCAGGGAGGCGAAGGTGCGGTGGATGCGCATGTTCGTCGCGTGGGTACTTTTCTAGCTTACGGCTTTGGAGGATCGGTTTTGGTCTGCCTTCGACTTTAGCATTTTCCAAAACTGATTTCGGGAAAGTGTGCGTGGAGACGTTTGGCGGCTTGGAGACAAGCCGCTCTACCTCACGCTGGGCATGCGCAGGCTCAAGGGTTGGTAGGGCTGGCTGTCCCTAGCCAGCCGTCGTCGATGCCTACGGACTTGAAGCTCCAGTCTGCGGACTCACGGAGCTTTGATGCACTTCGACTGAGGGATTCTCAAACGCGGTCCAGCCCCTGCCGCTTTTCCCTCTCCTCCTCTCTCCTCTTCTTAGACCTCTTCCAATCCCTTTTCCCTTCGGTCATACCCTACTAGGCGTCCTCCCTTTTCTCTCCATGTGCGCCCGACTCTGCTTTCCACCATCACTTTCATCGCCCGCAATCCCCGCATCCGACTCCTCCATGGCCTCCATTTCTCGCCTTTCCTTTCCCTATCTGCCATCTTCGATCTCCCATCTCCCGCCCGCTTTTGAAACGCTGTCCGCGATTCCCTTTTGTTCCACATGGAACAATTTCAGGCCTGTGCTAGTCTCGTCGCCCCCATGTCCACCAGCCTTTACACCTTCCCCAAGCACTACGACGTCATTGTCTGCGGAGCCGGCCATGCCGGGGTGGAGGCGGCGATGGCGGCTGCTAGGCTCGGTTGCCAGACGGCCATCCTCACCCAGAACCTCGATACCATCTCCCAGATGTCCTGCAATCCGGCCATCGGTGGCCTAGCCAAGGGTCATGTGGTGCGGGAGATCGACGCCCTCGGCGGGGTCATGGGCCGGAACACGGATGCCACGGGTATCCAGTTTCGCATGCTGAACGCCCGTAAGGGGCCCAGCGTGCAGGCCCCACGCGCCCAGTGCGATAAGAAGGCCTACCAGTTTCGGATGAAATGGTTGCTCGAAAACCAGCCCAACCTCGACCTCCATCAGGGCAATGCCGCCGAGATCCTGGTCGAAAACGACGTGGTTATTGGGGTCCGCACCAGCCTCGGAATGATCTACCGGGCCAAGGCGGTGGTCATTTCCTCCGGTACTTTCATGCGCGGTCTCCTCCATGTGGGGCAGCAGAACCAGGCTGGCGGGCGCATGGGGGACAGCATTTCCACCCTTTCGGACAGTCTGCGCACCCTCGGCTTTGACGTCCAGCGCTTCAAAACCGGCACCCCCTGCCGCCTCAACAGCCGCAGCATCGACTTCTCCAAGTGCGAACTTCAGCCCGGCGATGAGCCCGCCCCGCGCTTCAGCTACCTTTCGGGAGTGCTGCCCGAGGACGATTCCGAGTCCCCATCTCCCATCTTCGATCTCCCATCTACTGGGAATAGCCAGTTCACCCTCAACTCCTGGTCGCCTGTAACGTTCCACGTGGAACAAATCCCCTGCTGGATCACCTACACGACCCCCCAAACGCACGACATCATTCGGGCCAACATCCACAAGTCGGCCATGTATTCCGGCCGGATTGAAGGGGTCGGGCCACGCTACTGTCCCTCCGTGGAGGACAAGGTGGTGCGCTTTGCGGAGAAGGAACGGCACCAGATTTTCCTGGAACCCGAGGGTCGCCACACCCGCGAATTCTACGTGAATGGCGTCTCCACTTCCCTGCCCTTCGAGGTCCAGTATGACTTCATTCGGTCCATCCCGGGCCTCGAAAAGGCCGAGATCGTCCGCCCCGGATACGCCGTGGAGTATGACTACTGCCCACCTACCCAGCTCCACCCCACCCTGGAAACCAAGCGTGTTTCCGGCCTCTACTTCGCCGGGCAGATCAATGGTACCTCCGGCTACGAGGAGGCCGCCGGACAGGGCCTCATCGCCGGGGCCAATGCCGCGCTCAAGGCCCAGGGCCGCCCCCCTTTCCTGCTCCAGCGCAGCCAGGCCTACCTCGCCGTGATGATCGACGACCTCGTCACCAAAGGCACCACCGAGCCCTACCGCCTTTTCACCTCCCGCGCCGAGTACCGTCTCCTGCTCCGCCAGGACAACTGCGACCTCCGCCTCACCCCCCTCGCCGCCGCCGTCGGCCTTGCCTCCCCTTTCCGCGTCCGGCACACGGAGGCCAAAACCACGGCTCTCGCTGCTGCCCGCACTCTGCTGCAGGAGACTCGCATCGATACTGGCGTGACCCTCGAAAAATGGCTGCGCCGCCCCGAAAGCATCCCTTCCCAGCTGCCCGCCGAGATCTACTCCCAGTTCACTCCCGAGGTCTGGAGCCTCGTCGAAAACGACGTCAAATACGCCGGCTACATCACCCGGCAGGAGGACATGGTCACCAAAACCTCCCGCATGGAGGAAAAGATGATCCCCGCCGACTTCGACTACCACGCCATCCCCGGCCTCAAAACCGAAGCCAAACACCGCCTCACCGCCCTCCGCCCCGCCACCCTCGGCCAGGCTGCGAGAGCCCAGGGCGTGAATCCAGCGGATATTGCCCTGCTGGCGGTGATGCTAAAGCGTGGCAGCAAGGAGCCTGAGGGCGCGGACTTGGGGTCGTAGCCCTTCGATTCGTCCTCGTTCTCCTACTCGTCCTCGCTCACTGCGTATCGTCAGGTCCAAAACGAACAAGACAACCGAAGCCTCATGTCTTTCCTCATCACTCTGCTCGGACTCGCACTGCTGGTGTGCTTGGTACTACTTATCTTCGCCCCTCGCTTAGTTGGCTCCTATCTGGGTAATCGGGCCGCCGCTAAACTCCTAGCCCTTCCTGCGGATGCACCTCGCGCACGCCTCGATCCAGAGAGCCGCTTTGTCATCCAGATGACCGAATCCGAAGTCTCCTGCCACCGCCCCGACGGCATCGTCGAAACGGTGCGCTGGAACGACCTCGAAAGGATCGACATCCTTACCAAGAGTGACGGACCCTTTGCCCCAGACTGCTTTTGGTTGCTCATCGGCCCCGGAGCCACTGGCTGCTGCATTCCTCAAGGCGCTACGGGAGATGGCGAGCTGCTGGCTCGAAAGTACGAATTCCCTGACTTCGACCACCAAGTGTTCATGGATGCCATGGGCAGCACCCAAGAAGCGATCTTCACCTGTTGGCAGCGGGCTGCTTGATTTGCCGCAGGTCCGCAGCGCTCCGAGCCGTTTGGCTCATGGTGTGGACAAGGAGCAGGACTTGCCAAGTCCCGTCCGGGCAGGTGGGCACCAGTGCTGAGTTCTGGGATCACAGGCTCAATTCACCACCCCGTTGGGGTTTGGATCTAGGATCACAGGATCAGTACCTATATATAGGTACTGATCCTGTGATCCTATTGGGATCAGGATCAAATCAGGATCATGATCCTCGGTTGATCCTGATCCTAGCCTTTCACTGCGCCTAGACTTTTCTCCTCTCCTTTTGAAAAAGTGTGCATCATTGCCGAAAGCCCCTGCCAGCCATGACTCCCCTGAACTCCTCCTTCCAGACCGTGATGCAGCGGCGGATCGTTCCCGCCTTCATGATCACCCTCAATGCTGGCGTCTTTCTCAGCCTGCTCATTCCACGCCCGGCACCGCTGGAGGTGATCGGCATAGCAGCCGTCATCCAGTTGATCGTCTGTCTGGTGTACTACCTGACCTACCAGACTCTGGTATCTCCTGCTGCCGACGCGGTGGTCTATGGAAATGGTGTCTTGCGCGTCCGGCGCCACGGGCAGGAGGTTTCCATTCCGGTCTCCTCCGTCACCGGCATCCGGGGCAGACTGGGCATCAACCCCGAGACGATCACCCTCGAGATCGCCGAGCCGACAGCCATCGGCTCCTCCGTGACCTTCATTACGGCGGCGCGGATTCCGAGCATCAAGGAGCATCCCATGATGGCGAGATTGCGGCAGTTGATCCTTCCATGGGTCGGCACCATGGATACGCTCATATTGAAGAACTGACGCTCCATCTTCTTAAGCTGCAATAAACACAAACTTAAATCGTTCTCTCAAGCGCCATGAAAAACGTCAATTTCATCTCATCCACTGTTGCCATTGTTCTGACCCTTCTATCATCAAACGTCCAAGCACAGAACGCGAAGCCCACCCCCAAGCCAACGGCTTCTGAAATCAAAGTGCTTCCGTTTTGTGGCACAGCAATTAATAAGAAAATTGATCCCAAGACCCCTGGCGTATTCGACGAACTGAAAGTCACAAAAAGCAGTCGCATCCATATTCATGGGGCAAAAAAGTATGATACTGGGAGGCTTAATGGAGAAGTGGTTTGGCACATGGGCAAGATCGCCTTGATTCCGCCGAGTGACAGGACGGGTCAATTTGTGGTGAAGGCAAAACCACAAGAAAGAGGCCGCTACTTTATGTCGATTGAATTGGAAGATAAGCTCCAGACAAAGGAACTCACGCTCAAACGCGGCCAAGTGTACAACTGGCTGGTCAAATCAGAGAATGGCAACACCACTTTTAAAATCACCGAAGGCCAAGTGGAGGTGGCTTCTATGACGGAGCCTACAGCACAAGTCAAAGGCGTGGGATTTGCTGCCACTGCCCGGTTTACCGCGAACGAGGTAGATTTGGACGTGTCGTTTGATTGACATCGCTGTTTTCGACGGTCGCTAACGCATAGGGCCGTAAATTAACTCGGAGCCTTTATGGCCCGTCCTACTTCACCTGCACCACCAATCCCCTCACCTCCAGGGTCTCACCGGGCCGGAGCTTGAAACAGAAGTAGCCTTTCATACCAGCAGAGGCTTTGCTGTTCTGCACCTGGACGGGGGCTTCTTCGATGCGGGCAACGTACTGGCCCTGCTTGCGGCCGAGGAGGATGGAGTGCCATTGGTTGTCCTGCGGCGGGTTCAGGCAGGAGAGGCGTTGGTTGCCACCGTCGGCGGACTGGAGGTCGAAGGATTCGAGCTGGCCGCGGTAGTCGGCGGAGATGATGAAGTCGCCGTCGAGCAGCGTGCCGCGATAGACGAGGATGGCGCGGGGCCAGTTGCTGTTGGTGGTGTTGCGGGCGGTGAGCACGCCGTCCTGGATTTGGACGGTCATTTTCTCCAGCGGTTGCTCGGTCCAGCGGTTGTCGGCTTTGGACCAGCACCAGACACGCCAGTCGGCGGCCTGCATGGGGATCTTGCGGGCCGTCATGGGTGATGTGGCTGCCGCAGGGGTGGAGGGCGGTTGCGGAGGCGCTGCTGCGACGGGAGCACGACTCGCTGGGGTGGCCAGCACGCGCAGTTTGAGATTGCGGTAGGCCACCTCGACACCGTGATCCTGCAAGGCGATGGCGGTGGCGCGCTTCACGCCCACGCCGGGGTAGTACTTGTACTTGCTGCTGGCGATGATGCGCTGCAGCTCCGGGCTGCCAAGCTCGCACTCCGCCACTTTGCGGCCATTGAGCCAGTGCTCCACATGATTGCCATCCACCACGATGCGGCCCTGATTGAACTCGCCCACGGGGCGCAGCGTTTTGCCCGTGGCGGTGACGAGGGAGTAGATGCAGGCGGCGAGCCGGTTCGCGGCGTTGCTTGCATGCGGGGCATCATCGAGCACCTGATACTCGAAGCCCATCGGGCTGTCGCCGGTGTCGCCGGGATAAAAGTTGGCCGTGCGTTTTTCACCTTCGGTGAAGAGGTATTCCACGCCGCTGTTGCCCACGGGGCCGACGCGCCATTCAAACTGAAACTCGAAGTTCGTGAACATCGCATTCGTCACGAGATCGCCGCCGGTGCCGTTGGGCCGACCATTGCCCGCAGGCAGGACGAGGCAACCGTCTTTGATCTTCCATGACCCGGCAGTGACCGATTTCTGCCCATAGGTGTGCCAGCCGGTGGTGCTGCGGCCATCAAAGAGCAGCTTCCAGCCAGCGGCCTGCTCCTGCGGCGTGAGGCTGTTGGCATCTGCGGCCAGCGCGCCAATGGTTTGAAACAGCAGTGCGGCGACCATGGTGGCATGCCGGGAAAAGAGGAGGGGAGGTCGTTTCATGGCTGCGGCGTTTCATGAATGAAAGCGGAGTGCGCGGCGGAAGGCAAGCCGGGAGGCATCGCATCGCGATCCGTGCGTGCATCAATCATCACCGCTCAAAACGTTGATCCTGCACTCACGGCTCAGCCTTCGCTCCACCGGATGTCCCGCCGTACGCCCACATTGTGGAAGTGGGCATCAGCCTCCTGAATGAAGCCCTCTTTGTCGATGCGCAGGCCCTCGGCCTTGAGCAGGCGGCGCTGTTTGCGTGAAGATTCTGGAGGCATATTTGGGCTGATGCGCGCATTGGCTGCCACCACGCGGTGCCAGGGCAGTGCGGCGGATTCTTCGGGCGTGAGATGGCTGAGCACCGTGGCCACATGACGGGCGATGACGTTCATGTGAATGGCGATGCTGCCATAGGTGGTGAACTGGCCGGCAGGGATCAGGGCGACCAAACGAATCACCTCCGCACGAATGCGGGCGAAGGCGAGGGATTTTCCACGGGCGGCCATGAGTGACGAGGATGCGCAGCGTACGAGCTTTGTCGATGGGAGGGCAGGAGTCTCCCTCACAGGCCCGGGTTGACGGCGCTGCCATGAATAAACCTGGCGGGATTGCGTTCAATAGGATGGAGCAACACTCCACCAACCTCTATGAAAACACTTCTCAGCCTTCTTGCTGCGGTCAGTGTGTACAGCATCGCCGTTCCTGCCAGCGCGGGTTCCCCGCCCTTCGTGACCAACGCGGTCGTGCAGCCGTTTCCCGGTGAGCGCCGAATCGTCAGTTACCTGACCAATGGCACCCCGGTGTACGCCGTGTATCAAATGGTCGGTTATGATGCCATGGGCTATCCCATCTACCAGTGGGTGACGCTGCCCGTCAGCTATGGGTATGTGCGTCCCTACTACGGTTACAACCACGGCTATCGCAACTACAGCTACCGCAGTTACAACTACCATCCTGGCTACGTGCGGCCCACGGTTGTAAATCCCCGTTATGTGCAACCGCATGCCAGCTTTGGCGGTCATGTGGGCCATGGTGGTGGCCCGGTGTTTCATGGCGGTGGCCACATGAGCTACGGAGGTGGAGGCCATGTGAGTCATGGCGGGGGTGGCCACATGGGTCATGGTGGCGGCGGTCATCATCGTTAAGCCGCAACCACTTGTTCTCCCATGCATCCACTCCTCGCGGCATTTGATGCCACCAGCAAGGCAGTGCAGATGCCCGCGATCAAGCCGCACCGGGAGCCGAAAGGTCCCTCACTGGCGGAAGCGAAAGCCGAGGTCGAAGCCTACGGCGGCTGAAATCAGCGAGCCGGTACCGAAGCCAGCAGGCCCTGCTGGCGCATGAAGGCGAAGAGCTGTTTGCCAAAGGCCTGCAGCCATACGGCATCCACCTTCTGCTTGGCTGCGGGGGCACCGGCTTTGGAAGGTGGAAACTTCACGGTCTGCCCCAGGGTCGGGACGTGGATGAAGAGGACCAGCTTCAGGGCTTCGGGGTGCTGCTTCTGCTCATGCAGCAGAGAGTACAGCATCTCCTCGCAAAGGTAACGCCCGGCGCTCTGGGACACATGGGTGGGAAATCCGGCCTGAGTCAGAGCCTCTGCCAACGCATCTACCTTTGCCGGCTGGGTCAGTTCCGGCTCCGCGTCTTTGATGACATCCGGCGTTATTGGTTTGGTGCCGTGGTTGTCCGGATAACGGCCGCGCACATTGTGGGCGATGGTTTCGATCTGAAACTCCGGCGTGCCTTCACCAAAGGCGATCCATACCTGTGGCAGCGGTTTGGCATTGTTGATGGTGGTCAGCGGCGCGCCCCAGATCACCGGTACCTGCAAGGTGCGCACCTCCTGCGGAAAGGTCTTGGCGATTTCTTCCGCGAGCTTCCACGAGGCGTTTTCGGTACGACCCCCGAAGGCCTCAAAGCCGCTCACCAGGATGTCAGGCGGCGCAGCAGGTGTTTGCGCATGCAGGATGGAACTCGTCAGGCCGAAGGCCGCGAGCAGGACAAGAGCAGGAGCGGTGGAGTTCATTGCGCATGGATGTTGCTGATCTGAAACATGCCGCTGTCACTCGTCTTCGATTCCAAGTACCAAGTGCCGGAGAGCAGGCTTGAACCCGGCGGGAGCGAGCCGTGATAGATCACCGCAGGCTCCTTGGAGTGACGGAAGATTTTGAGGAACTTCAGATGGGTGTAACCATTCTCACTCTCGCAGGTGCCTTTGGCGTCCGCCCACACAAAGCCATCCTTCAGGATGCCGGTGCCGGTGTAGGTTTCCTTGATGACGCCGCTGATCTTGTTGGAGCCGTGTGCCTGACGCAGGGAGATTTCAAAGGTGACCGACTGTCCGGCCAGCTTCTGGTAGGCGCCGCCGTAGGTGTAGGAGCCTTGGTAGATGCCCTGAACATTGGGGGTGGCAGCGCCAGAGAGTCCGTCATTGCCGGCGGGCACTGCGCAGGAGGTCACCAGCAGCAGCATGCCCATGCTCCACGCCCATGTCTGCCAGCGCTGAAAGAGACACGAGATTGGGGAGGAGGATTCATTCATGAGCGCGCAGTCTGCCCGCATGGACGCAGCGCTGTCAATTGGGATAAATCCTATCTTCAATAAAGGGACTTCAGCCGCTTTTGCTACTTCGTTGGTGAAGGAGCGGGGCCTGGCGGAGTGGATGCAGGCACCGTCGATCTAGGTGACAGGATTTCTTTGGCGGCGGCTTCCTTCCGCGCAGCCTCTTTGCTGGCGGCAGCTTCCTTCAAGGCAGCGGCTTCTCTGTCGGCAGCCTCTCTGACTTCGACGGCCTTTTGCCGGGCTTCAGCATCCATATCCGCCTGGACGGGCGTGGAGGTTTTGTGACAGGCCATCAGGCCTGTGGCCAGCAGCAGGATGAATAAACGAGTGGGGGATTTCATGGGGGAGCATCCGTGCGGATGGAATGAATCACAAGCCCGGGTCTCCAAAGGATGGGAAGACCTGGCAGGAGCCAAAAAGAATACGCACCGCGCTCCTGCGGTGGCTGTCGCCAAAAAAAACAAGCAGAAGGAGCTGCCTTAAAACTTCATCGCTGGCAGCGCGGGAGTGCGTTCTCATGGTGGGTGGGGCACCATGAAACTCCGCCAGCAGGCGAGCGTTGCCGTTTTCGAAAGGAACGACACACGAATGCCTGTGACGCAGCCCCTTTAGAGCCAGGCGGGATGACGCGGGTAAAAGCCGGCGTAAGAGCGGTCGGCGAGGCGCCAGCGGGGACCTTCGCCAGTGATCATGCCCGAGGTGTCAAAACGCAGACCGCAGATCTGCATGAAAACGTGATGCCCTGGATTGACGAAAAGCGTGACGTAACTCCCAGTCCCAGGCCATGCATAATGGGCAAAGGCAGAGGAGCTGAGCGGCTTGGTCAGAAGCTGGGCACGATAGAGGACATGGGAGACAGAGCCGGAGCAGTCGAAGCCGTTGTCGAACAAGAATTGGTGACCACCACCCCACTTGTAGGGCTTGCCCACGAGCTCATTGGCGGCGGCCACCAGTTGATGAACAATGGGAGGATGGCTCTCATGGGCGTAGGCGTAAAGACCGTTGAAGTAGAGGGGCACGATTGCAGGAGGTGCCATGAAATAGCCCAGACCTCCTCCAATCGTGCCCAAGGCACCCCACATACCCAGTTTCATCCAGCGTCTGCGCCCGAACAGCTGCCGCACACATTCGGCTTCGGGCGTGTCACTCAGAGATTCCGGTATGGGGGTGTCATCCTCGTTTTTGTCCACGTGAATAAGTTAACTCAGTGTCGGACTTCAGCGTCTAAGCATGCATTCAGATCAGTCTCAGGGCAGGCTTAGCCTCTTAAAAGAAAAGCTAGTTCATTTGATCGGGCAGCGATTTAAATTGGAGCCAGGGATCACGCAGCAGTTATCAACAGGCTTTTAAGCTGAGGATGCCAGACACCAAAAAAAACCGCTGCCCCGTGAAGGGCAGCGGTTGGAAGGATGCTCACGGGCCAAAGCCCATGCGGTGTCTGTTTAGACCTTGCCTTTCTTCTCCTCTTTCTTCTTCGCGGCAGGTTTCGGCCGTTCTGGCGGAGACAGCATCTCCTCTGGAGGAGCTGGCGGCAAGGGGATGAGCGGGAAGGGATTGGCCTGCGGCTCCATCTTGTACTCGCGATCTTTGAGGATGCCGGGCTGCGGCACTGGGTACTTGCCGTTCGCGTCGGCGATGAGCGGTGCAGGCCCTTCGAGGGTCAGCTTGTCCACACCTGGAGCGAATTCGAAGGCGCTGTTGATGTAGTCATTGTAGCGCACGACCTGGCCGGTGTGAGCGGCGGCACGGCCCATGGCGGTGGTGACGCTGGACTTGATGCCGCGCTCCACTTCGTTGTAAGGCTTGTTCTCGACAATGGCGTCGATGAGATCCTGCCACTCGAGGTCATACGGATTTGGCTCGGGCTGCTTGCCGCGCCAGATGATGTTCGAACGCTGCATCTTCTGGCTGTTGAAGGTCATTGCCTTGGAGGGGAAGTGACCGGCGGTGGAGACGATGGCACTGCCCTTGGTGCCATGCACCTGGGTGGCGAACTGGTTGTGCGTGCCAATGGCGGTGCGGCCTTCGAGGAAGAGCTTGGCGCCGTCTTTGAAGGTGTACTCGCAGCTGTAGTGGTCGAAGTTCTGATCGATGTAGTCGCCACGATCACTGCGACCGCCGCTGGCCTGCACTTCGACCGGCCAGTCGTTCTTCATCCAGCAGGCTTCGTCGATGTTGTGGATGTTGAAGTCGCTGAAGCCGCCGCCGCTGGCCCAGAGGAAGCTGTGGAAGCGCTGGATCTGCCACTGCAGTTCGCTCGGGTCCACTTTCGGATCGCGTGGCAGCGTGAAGGCAGAACCCACCGGGCCCTGCATGCGGTAGGCGCGCATGAGGAGAAGATCACCGATCTCACCGTCCTGGATGCGGTTGAAGAGCTCACCACGGACGCGGCAGTGGCGGCACATGAGGCCCACGCCGACTTTGAGGTTCTTCTTCTTGGCCTCTTCATTCAGCGCGAGCAGGCGGCGAGCGGTGGGGCCGTCGGTGCAGATCGGCTTTTCCATGAAGATGTTCACGCCCTTTTCGATGGCGTATTTGAAATGCACCCAGCGGAAAGCCACGGGTGTGGTGAAGATGGCCACGTCACCTTTGCGCAGCGAGTCGATGGCGTTTTTGTAGGCATCAAAACCGATGAACTTGGCGTCTTCGGACACGGACATGCGGTCGGGGTGCTTGGTGCTCAG
>Ga0209829_10003123_pt1 | contig 12194 bp, 6 predicted proteins | sample C_140205_EF_Meta_FD_187311 | JGI IMG/M metagenome (GOLD analysis project Ga0209829, IMG submission 187311) | Freshwater microbial communities from Lake Croche, Canada to study carbon cycling - C_140205_EF_MetaG (SPAdes) (version 2) | ecosystem: Environmental > Aquatic > Freshwater > Lake...
ATAATAAGCTCTAATACGTGGATCATTGGTAGTTAAGATTAATTTCAAGAAAGGCATATTGGCTACGTACATTCCATTTTCCCAAGTTGCATTCCAAGGGTTTATAAATGAAGAAGATCCATCATAAGGTATTTGAAAATCATTATCAGCAGAAGTGAAGCCTGCAGCTTTAGCAGCAGCGATTGCAGCTAAGGCATTGGTTGCAGAACCAGCAGCATCTTTTTTACTCATATGGTTATAATATCTAGCGCTTAGCATATAAGCTAAAGCTTTCCATTTACCAAGGTCACCACTATAAAATATATCTCCTTTAACGGTACCACCAGTAGCTATATTTTTGATACCAGAAGTTAATAAACCTTGCATAGCAGTATAAACATCAGCTTGTGCATCATATTTAGGATGTGGGTACTTTACAACATCTAATGCTTGAGACCATGGGATATTGCCATACAAACCAGTTACATAACCTAATTGGTAAGCTTGTAATATTTGCGCGACACCTACATATGCGGTTTCAGTGCTTTTTGCATTTACAATAATTTGCTTTAAGTTCATCATAGACGAAAGATAAGCATCAAGGAATAAGCCTTGAAAATCATTGTTGGTAAGTTGATATTGGTTGTAGTTTAAACCTGTAGCATGATTACCAGCCATATGACCATTAAATATACCTAAAGGGCCATCGCCGAAACCACCTTGATCGGTAAATACACCAGAGCTTTCTGCTTGTGTTAAAAGAGCTGAAGGAATAACGCTAGTTGGTGCATTCTCATTTAAATTCAACGTAGCCATTTTATCCAAAGTCTTTTCGCAAGAAGCAAATAAAATCATACTTGCAAAAGAGGCAAGTAATGTTACTTTAAATCTTTGTTTCATGTTATTTATTTTTTGTTTTTTTTGAAATTTTTGTGATTTGATTAAAATCTAAATTTTACACTAAAATCCCAAGATTTTGTTTGTGGAGTACCTGCAATATCAATTCCTTTTACTCCATTTGGACCAGAACCAGTTGAACTAACTTCAGGATCAACTCCAGTATACGCAGTTTTTAACCAAATGTTTCTTCCTGAGAAAGTAAGATCAATACCATTGATATGCAATGGTTTTAATAATTTTTCAGGTATAGAATATCCAATGTAAATATTTCTAAGTCTTAACCAAGTTGCTTCTTCAACAAATTCTTCATCCACTTGACATACTTGCGTAGTAAACCAAGTTTTGTCTAAGTTAATTGGTTTTGAAACCGGAACGCCTTTAGAATCCACACCTTCGTAGGTTCTTGTACCTAAAACATTGGTTGGTGCTCCAGCAGCAGCAGGGTTGTAATATCTAACATCGGTTTTTAAACTTTTACCAGAATAGGTAAGTACACCATTGTAATCATTAATTACATAGCCACCTTTTTTCCATTCCATAGTAAATCCAAAGTTGAAATCTTTATATTTCATAGTGTTATTCCATGCTAATATAAAGTCAGGAGAAGTATTGCCTAATAAAGCTTTTTCAGTAGATTTTGATGGTTTACCAGTGGCACTTAAAAGTAATGGCTGATTTAAATAACCTGCATCAGTAGGTTTTAATGTACCATAACGAGTCCATGCATAACCATAGATAGCTCCAAAAGGTTGTCCTTTTGCAGCTTTAATTTCAGAACCTGCTTCATATCCATAAGCTAAAGTAACTTGGTCATTTCCGTCGTCACCAACTTTTACAACCATACTGTTAACCTTAGAGAAGTTGAATGCAGACGTCCAAGAGAAGTTTTTAACTTTCACAATATTGTTAAAAGTTAAAGTTGCATCTATTCCTTTATTGGTAGTTTCTCCTAAATTGATCAATGTGCTACTTACACCAGTAATAGAGGAAGCTGGTGCATAAATAATTTGATCAAATGAACGTTTAGAAAAGTAAGTACCTTCAAAAGTTATTTTTCTATTGAAAAAACCTAAATCAAGACCAATCTCTTGTTGAGTGGTGCTCTCTGGTTTTAAAGTTGGGTTTCCAACAGTAGTAGGATAACTGAATCTAACATTACCTAAAACAGTTGGAGTCACACTATTATAAGCTGTTTGTAATGAATTTACAGGTGCATCGTTGGAAGTACCTGCATAAGAAGCTCTAATTTTACCGTAAGATAACCATGGTACTTTTAAATGCTCAGAGAAAACATAACCAGCACTTACTGAAGGGTAAGTGAAGCCCATATTATCTCTTGGTAAGGTAGAAGACCAGTCTCTACGCAAAGTTCCTTCAACAAATAAGAAATTCTTATAATCCAATTGAACATCACCATAAGCACCTACTGTTTGTTTAGTAAAAGAGTAGTGACTAATAGTTTGAGTTTGGGTATTGGTGATTTCGTATAAGTCAGGTAAAACAAAAGAGTTACCATAATTGTTTAAGTAATCATATTCTTTATAAAACACGTTTTGACCCACGAATGAACGCAATTGGAAATCTTGTCCAAATTTGTGATCATAATGCAAAATTAACTCTGAGTTTAATTGCATGCTACCAACTCTACCTTCATTAATTGATCCAGTATAATCGTTGCTGCCATAACCCCAGGTTCCAGTAATATCATGACTTTCACGAGTTTCTGTGTATTGATCCATACCAGCTTTGTAATCTAATCTAAAATCTCTTGATATTTTGTAACTTAAATCAAGGTTAGCAATTAAACGATTTACATCATAATTCTCACCATTGTGTTGAATCATCCACATAGAAGAAGATTGTCCTGGATTCCAGTAACTTTCATTTCCTGTGATTAAATTTTTAGTATGATGATTGATGATATCAAAAGTGCTTAAGTAATAATCCATATTGTTGGAAAATGAACCTTGGTTAAAACGATGACCACCAGTATTGATATAGTTCATTTTCACACCAATCTTAAACCTGTCCGAAACTTGACTTGACAAGTTGGCCATGAAATTGGTTTTTTGATAAGTGTTATTTTTAATAAGACCTTCTTGCTCCATTCTTGACAATGAAGTAAAATAATTGGTTTTATCAGAAGCACCTGAAACAGCTAAATTGTATTTATTAGTCATTCCAGAACCTGTATTGTAAAAGTTCTCCATATTGTCAGGGTAAAAAGGAATAGGTAGTCCAGTTAAATCTTTTACTTCTCCATCACCTACTAAGTCCATTTTAATTCCTTTTGGAAATACTGGGTTAGAATTTGCATTAGGGCCCCAAGCATTACTTGTTGCGTTGGTATAAATTCCACCAGCACCTCTATGCCATTGCTTTTGAAAAGCAGGGAACTTATTAGGAGTTGCAGCAGAATTGCTATAACTAAAATCAATTGCAGCTTTACCAGCTTTACCTTTTTTAGTATTAATAATGATGGCACCATTTGCAGCTTGTATACCATACAATGCAGTTGCAGCTCCACCTTTTAATACAGTAACGTTATCCACGTCATCAGGGTTAATATCAATAGCTCTGTTAGGAGAAGGAAAACCATATTGGCCAGTTTGTCCTCCTTCAGAAGTGTTATCAATAGGTACACCATCCACAACGTATAAAGGTTGGTTATTTCCGGTTAAAGAGTTGTAACCTCTAATTACAATAGTGGTACCACCTCCAGCTTGTCCGCCGGTATTGGTAATTTCCACACCAGATACTTTACCTTGTAAATCATCAATTAAGTTTGATTTACCACCAGAAGCAATATCTGCAGCACTTACTGTTTGAGCAGAGTAACTGATTGCCTTCTTCTCTCTAGAGATACCTAAGGCGGTTACTACTACTTCACTAAGTGCATTCACATCGTTCTGAAGTGTTACAACTAGTCCGTTGCCTGCAACTACTTGTAAGGATTTATATCCTAATGATGTAATAACTAAATTAGCTTTAGCTTTTGTCTTTAAAGTAAAGGTTCCATCATTATTAGAAAGGGTACCGTTTTTGGTTCCTTTTTCTAAGATAGATGCTCCAACAATTGGAGTGCCTTTGTCATCAGTAATTTTTCCCGATGTGGTTGTAACTTGTGCATTTGCTTGAGTAGCAAATAGTACCATACTAACATAGAATAGAAATTTTCTCATTCGAGTTGTTTTTAATTTAATAAATTGTTATCTAAATGTTAAGACCAAAAATAGGCTATTATTTGTTAGCATAAATGATATATTACCAAATTATTATTAATTTTTTTTTATTGTTTTACAATATATTATACATTAAATATTAATATAATATATTATATTAAAAATCCTTTATTTTAACCTAAAATAAAAAAGTCGCTATAAATTATTAATTTACAGCGACTTAAGTGTTTCCGTGACCGCGTTAGGATTCAAACCTAAAACCCCCTCATCCGTAGTGAGGTACTCTATTCAGTTGAGCTACGCAGCCATTTCCCTATTTATAGGGGGAGCAAATATACCTTAAAATCCTATTTTACCCAAGTAAAAACTTTAAATATTCAGCAACTGACTAATAATGCCAACGAACAAAGGCCTCAATGGCAGCGTATTTAGTTAAGCCAAGGCGTGCATACAATTCTGCAGTATTGGCATTTCTAATTTCTGCTCTTTGCCAAAATTCTCTAGCATCAGTGCCTTGAAAAGGGACACTGTCTTTTTGGGATTGATGTATAAATATACCAAATCGCTTTTTCATCACTTGATCTGGGCTCATAGGAACAGCCATTTCAATTTCTGAAATATCCCATTCTTGCCAAGCGCCTTTATACAACCAAACCCAACAATCTTCAATCCAAACTTCTCCTTCTGCTTTTAATCTACGTAAACTTTCAAAAATTATATCCAAACAAACTTTATGGGTACCATGTGGGTCGGCTAAATCGCCTGCGCAATATATTTGATGAGGTTGAATTTGTTTTAATAAATCCATCGTAATGCGAATGTCCAATTCACTCATTGGTTTTTTTTCGATGGCACCCGTTTCGTAAAATGGAAGATCCATGAAATGATAATTATCTTCTTTGATACCCACATATCTACAGGTAGCTTTAGCTTCGCATCTTCTGATGAGACCCTTGATGGCTCTGATTTCGGCAGTGTCTAAGTGGTCTGATTTTTTACTGGCTAAAAAAGTTCTAGCAGCGGTTAGGATGGCTTCACTTTTTTTATTATCAATGCCAAAAAGTTCTTCAAAACCAACGGCAAAGTCTAAGAAGCGCGTTACAAATTCGTCGGTGACTGCAATATTACCACTGGTTTGATAAGCTACATGCACATCATGTCCTTGTTCTTGTAAACGCATAAAAGTTCCACCCATACTTATAATATCATCATCGGGATGAGGAGAAAATACCAATACTTTTTTTGGATGTGGTAAACTACGTTCGGGATGTGCTGGTATTACTGCATTGGGTTTGCCTCCTGGCCATCCAGTAATGGTATCCCTTAACATATAAAACACTTGTAAATTAATATCGTAAACAGAATCTTTTAAAACCAATAAGTCGGATAAACTATTTTCTTTATAATCATTCGCGGTTAAACTTAAAACAGTCTTATCTAGTTTTAATGCTAAAGCAATGACCGCTTTTTTAATAATAGTAGGGGTCCAATCATTGGCACCGGTAAGCCAGGGCGCTTTATTTCTGGTTAATTCTAAGGAAGCCAATTCATCAATAACAAAAGTGCAATCGTCATGATTTTGTAATACACTGGCAGGTATTTGTTCTGAAACATCTCCTTCAACAGCTTTGGCGACGATGGAGGCTTTGTCTCCCCAAGCTAGTAATACAATTTTCTTGGCTTTCATGATACTGCTAATACCCACGGTGATAGCCAATTTAGGTACTTTATTTAAATCATGAAATTCATAAGTGTTGGCAATTCTGGTTTGTTGATCTAAATGAATGACCCTTGTTTTAGAATGAAAGCTAGAGCCTGGTTCATTAAATCCAATATGTCCATTTTTGCCAATGCCTAAAATTTGCAAATCAATGCCGCCAATTTTTTCAATAATTTGTTCATAGGCTACACAATTCTCTTTTAAATTATCTGAAGTCCATTCGCCATTGGGTAAATAAATATTTTTTGGGTCAATGTCTACTAAGTTAAACAAATGGCGATGCATAAAACTCCAATAACTTTGGTAGGCAGTTTTTTCAATAGGGTAGTATTCGTCTAAATTGATGGTGATTACATTTTTAAAACTCAAACCTTCTTCTTTGTGCATGCGCACCAATTCCTTATACAATAAAATAGGCGTAGTACCTGTAGCCATTCCTAAAACACAAGGTAATTTTTTTGCTTGTTTTTCTTTGATGAGTGCTGCCATTTGTGCAGCCACTGCATTAGAGCCTTCCGTAGTATTTTTATAAATAGTTACAGGAATTTTTTCAAATGATTCTAACATAAAATGAGTTTCAATAGTATTTTAAATGTATAAAAAAAGCTCCATTTTTATCAGAGCTTTTTTTATTTTTAATCGACTTTAGTTACTTTAATCATATTGGTTGGTAAGTGCAACTGAATAGGTGTGCTACCCGTGTTTACTACTATATCACCCGTATTGACAAATCCTTTTTTCTTCAAAATTTGAATTTGATCAGTAATGATACTATCCAAACTTTCTTCTTTATTATAATAGATGGCTCTCACCCCCCAACTTAAACTTAATTGATTCACTAAGCTTTTCTCTTTCGTGAAAATAAATAAAGGCGATTTTGGACGGAAGCTACTTAACATAAAGGCCGTATAACCACTTTGTGTCATACCCACCAAAGCTTGTGCATTGGTGTCTTCCGATAATTTACAACCGTTGTAACACAAAGCATCACTTAAGAAAGAAGGAGAGTGTGGTTGTGGTTTTAAATCTTCGGAACGATTGTATTTGTATCCGTGCTCTTCTACTTCTGAAATAATTTTACGCATGGTTTCAATAACCAATACTGGAAATTGACCAGTAGCAGTTTCGCCACTTAACATCACTGCGTCTGCGCCTTCAATTACGGCATTGGCCACATCTGTAATTTCACTACGATTGGGTTTTACACGATCAATCATCGATTCCATCATTTGCGTAGCCACAATAACAGGCTTCGCTCTATGTATACACTTTTTAATTAATTCTTTTTGTATCAGTGGAATTTTTTCAACGGGCAATTCAACGCCTAAGTCTCCTCTAGCAATCATTATACCGTCGCTGGCAATAATAATATCACGAATATTAATTAAAGCTTCGGGCATTTCAATTTTCGCAATAATTTTTGACTTACTCTTGCTTTTATTTAATAAGTCTCTGAGCATTTCTATATCTGCGACTCTTTTTACAAAGCTTAATGCCACCCAGTCCAACTCTTCTTTAATGATAAATTGGGCATCTTCTAAATCTTTTTCTGTTAAAGCGGGTAAAGATATTTTTGTATCAGGTAAATTAACCCCTTTCTTAGAGGAGATGATTCCGCCTAAGGTTACTTTTACTTTTACGTCACCATTGGTTTCAACACTACTTACTTTTACTTCAATTTTACCATCGTCAATCATGATAATATTTCCAACCACCACATCTCCAGCCAAGTTAGGGTAGGAGACATAAATTTTTTCTAAAGTACCAATACATTTGGTATTGGTGAAGGTTAATACGTCACCTTCTTTCACTTCCAATCGGTTGTTCTCAATTTCGCCCACTCTTAATTTTGGACCTTGTAAATCACCCAAAATTGCCACATTACATCCTAACTCTTTGTTAATGCCTCTGATGTTATCGATAATGGCTTTTTTATCTTCGTGGGTGCCATGCGAAAAGTTTAATCGAAAAACATTCACGCCTGCAATGACTAAGTTTTTTAATTGGTCGTAAGTTTCGCAAGCGGGACCTACGGTAGCCACTATTTTGGTTTTGTGATGGGGTTGTTTAAATACTGGATTTGAGCTCATTTTTTATTGATGGGTTATTTTGTTTAGCTGGCTAAAATTTTTACAATTTTTAACCATTCGTCAGAAATTTTTTGTTTGGCCTTAATGGCTTTGTCAAGAGGGGTATACTTTATTTTATTGTCAACGATGCCCACCATAACATTGTGGGTGCCACTTAATAAACATTCAACTGCATGATAACCCATACGGCTAGCAATTAAACGATCTAAACAGCTTGGTGAACCACCTCTTTGTATATGACCTAATATGCAAACACGAATATCGGCGTTAGGTAATTTCTCTTTTAAAAAATTGCCTACTTGTGTTCCGCCGCCAAATTCTTCGCCTTCTGCAACTACTATAAGGTTTACTAATTTTTTTCTTTTTTCTTTTTCAGTTAAGGAAGCAATCATACCTTCCATATCCGTTTTAGATTCCGGGATTAATATATTTTCAGCACCTGTGGCAATACCACTGTGTAAGGCAATATAACCAGCATCTCTTCCCATAACTTCTACGACAAATAATCTATCATGGGCATCTGCAGTGTCTCTAATTTTATCAATGGCTTCCACTGCTGTATTTACTGCTGTATCAAATCCTATGGTAAAATCACTTCCTGCAATGTCTTTATCTATTGTACCAGGAATACCAATACAAGGAATATCAAATTCGTTGCTAAATTTTTGTGCCCCTTTAAAACTGCCATCACCTCCAATAACCACAATTCCATTAATGCCTCTTTTCTTTAAATTCTCGTAAGCAATTTTTCTTCCTTCTGGCTCAAAAAATGCAGCGCTTCTTGCTGTTTTTAAAATGGTGCCTCCACGTTGAATAATATTGCCCACCGATTTGGAGTCCATTGGGAAAATGTCATCATCAATCATCCCATTGTATCCTCTTGCAACACCAAATACCTCTATTCCATAGTGAACGCTGGTTCTAACAACAGCCCTGATAGCCGCATTCATACCTGGCGCATCTCCACCTGAAGTTAGAACAGCGATTTTAGTTACTTTTTTAGCAGACATAGTATATTCAATTGTGTATTAATCTATTGATTTACAATAACAAATCAATTTGTTGTAAAATTAACCGAGCTACAAATTTAATCAATTGAGCCCAATTTTCCATTCAAATTTTAAACACTTTTCAAATACTAACGTGTGTTATTCCATATAAGATCTATAACTGCAAATAAAACAACAAATTAGCGGCGCTAATATTGATGGAAAAATTGCTAGCGCTGTCTATGAATTAGGCTTATTTGCTTTCTAATATTACCAAATCATTAAATGCAATTTCATATTCCTTATTCATAGATCTAATTAAGGCATTCTTATCCTGATAGCTTTTTTCGACAATATGAAATTTATGGGTGTCAGAATATACAGTAGGGTCGGCCATTTGTAATTCAATGTCTGCTTTTTCTTTATGTAAGGTTTCTATATTGTGTTCGATTTGAGCGATTGCTTTTTGTAATTTTTGAATTTGCTTTTGCAAATCTTTATCGATGGCTTGGGGTTTTACTTCTATGGGAGCAACTACTTCTTGTTTACTTTGTTTTCTGTTGTCTTTATTATTGGTCACTTTTGCAGGCTCGGCCAATTGTGCTTTTTGTTTAGCCATTCTTTCCTTCCAGGCTAGCCATTCTTTGTAATCCCCTTTAAATTCAATAATTTTTTCGTCTTCAATTTCCCAAATTTTATTGGCCGTTTTAGAAATAAAATAACGGTCGTGACTTACTAAAATAATGGTACCATCATATTTGGTTAAGGCTTCTGCTAGTAATTCGACCGTGACCATGTCTAAGTGGTTGGTAGGTTCATCCAGCATTAAAAAATTCGCTTTACTAATAATAGTTTTAGTAAGTGCGACTCTTGCTTTTTCACCTCCACTTAATACTTTAATTTTTTTATCAATTTCGTCTCCACCAAATAAGAAACAACCTAATAAGGCACGCAATTCTAATTCTGTATTTTTAGTACCACATTCTTGCACTTCTTTTAAGATGGTATTATTTAAGTTTAAGGATTCTAATTGGTGCTGTGCGTAAAAACTTTCTTCTACATTATGTCCCCAAACTCTTTCGCCTTCAAATTTTTCCATACCGGCTACAATCCTTAGTAGGGTTGACTTTCCCTTACCATTAGCACCAATGAGTGCAATTTTATCACCTCTTTCAATTTCGGCAAATGCATTGTCTAAAATGGAAATATTGGGATAGCTTTTGCCCACTCCTTTTAAATCTACTAGTACTTTGCCAGGAGTTTTATCTACCGCAAAATTGATTCTGATATTGGGCCTTTCTATTTTAACGTCTTCGATTACATCTAATTTATCCAATCTTTTTTGAACAGATTGTGCTTGTGCTGCTTTAGAAGCTTTCGCTTTAAATCTTTCAATAAATTTTTCTTGTTGCTTAATATAATCCTGCTGATTTTCAAAAGCGCGTTGTTGTATTTCTACTCTTTGTTCTTTTTCAATCTCATAATGTTCATAATCGCCTGTGTAAAAATGTAATTGTTGTTGGTATACTTCAACAATTTTATTCACCATTTTATTTAAAAAGTATTTATCGTGACTTACGATAACAACGCTTCCTTTGTAATGCAATAAATATTTTTCTAACCATTCAATACTAGGTAAGTCTAGGTGGTTGGTAGGCTCATCCAATAACAACACGTCAGGTTGTTGTAAAATCATTTTTGCTAACAAAACACGCATTCTCCATCCTCCACTAAATTCTTTATAAGGGCGGGCTAAATCTTTAATGGCAAATCCTAAACCATGCAATACTTCTTCTGCTTTATGATTGATATTGTATCCATCCAATAAATCAATTTCGTGTAAGGCATCGGTATATTTAATTAATAAATCATTGTCTTCCGAATTGGCTTCTAATTCCTTGCCTAATTTTTCTACTTCTTTTTCAAGCTCACGAACTCTTTCAAAAGCGCCTAAAGCCACTTCGGTAATGGATTCATTGGTGTCGAAACTTAATAAGTCTTGATGTAAATAACCAAGAGTGGTATCTCTCCCTTTTTCAACACTGCCCTTGCTTGGATTTAATTGACCCACCAATATTTTTAATAAAGTAGATTTTCCAGTACCGTTGTAGCCAATAAGACCAATGCGTTCGCCTGGTTGGATGGACCAATTGGCCTCGCTCACAATCACTCTAGCACCAAACTCAAATGTCACATTTTGTAATCCTATTAGCATATTTCTTTAAATTCAGACCGCAAAGTTAGCTAGTTGGAGTATCTAATTATGCATAAATTTGTAAAAATATTTTATGAACAGGGTATTGATGGCTTTTATAGTGATGCTGATAGTGGGTTGCAAGGATTCAGAAAAGGCTGATTTAAACAATTCCTTATGGGAATTTAGTTCCCAAAATCATCAAACAGCTTTTGACCAAGCCTGCCAACCCTTATTGGTCAATTATCAGGATTTAGTAAAAGGGGTAGCTGGAATGGATACGGCCTATTTATTTAATTCGGCGAAAAATTTAGCTTCTTTAATTGATTCCTTTCCTACGGTAGCTATTTCAAAGGATTCGCTTTTAAGTAATCAATTACAACAGGGACTAGTGAATATACATGCAGAAATAGATGGACTGCTTTTGGAAAATTCCTGGCCTGAAATATATAAAGCATCCAATATGATTTCCTTACAATTAATTCATCTTTTGGGTAATGCAGGCTATCAACTACATACCGTTTATATATTTAATACAAGTTCCGATTTGCAAGAAGATGGATTTCATTGGTTGGGTTTAACAAAATCATCCAGAGATCCTTATCATCCCAACCATAAAGAGTTGGTGGTAGCGCAAGAAGTTTTGCAAGAGAATTAGTTAGGCGCTTTATAATTAATAATTAGCATCGCATTGGTTTGAAGTGTGGATGTAATAAAGTATTCTTTTCTAGCACTTCCATCTTTTAAAATCATTAATGCGGTATTGGGAGGGACCGTTCCTAAATTTTGTGCTACTATAATTATTTCATGTTCGAGGACTTCTTTGCTAAAATCAAGTTCGAAATGTATGGCTTTATAACTTAGTCTTTGGTTGTTTAAAATGCGATTTTTATTATCGTATACCATGATGCTATCATTATCTATTGTGCCATTGTCATATAAGTCAAAGCTAATATGGGGGCTATTTACAGTAATCTTACTCACCAATTTATTTTCTCTACCTACTAAAACATAAGGCAAAATTTGTGTTCGATTGGTAGACTTCGCATTGTCAATGCTATTGGAGGGAATGGTATTGTCTGCTTTAACTTCTGTAATGGGTTGTTCTAAAATAATAGAAACAGGCGGGTTGCTCACTGT
>Ga0209829_10003125_pt1 | contig 12191 bp, 10 predicted proteins | sample C_140205_EF_Meta_FD_187311 | JGI IMG/M metagenome (GOLD analysis project Ga0209829, IMG submission 187311) | Freshwater microbial communities from Lake Croche, Canada to study carbon cycling - C_140205_EF_MetaG (SPAdes) (version 2) | ecosystem: Environmental > Aquatic > Freshwater > Lake...
CTGCTGTTGCAAAAGGTGATGCAGGTGCGCAAGGAACACAAGGAATCCAAGGCATACAAGGTGCAACTGGTTCTACTGGAGCAACAGGTGCAGCAGGTCCAACAGGGCCAGCTGGCGCAGCAGGTTCAGCTGTAGCAAAAGGAGATCAAGGTACACAAGGAATTCAAGGACTTTCTGGATCTAATGGAACTAACGGAACAAATGGAACCAACGGAAGTAATGGTGCTGCCGGAATATCTAAATCTATGTTCATTAGTTTGGATCAAATATTTCTTTCTGCATCTGCGTCAGGAGCAGTTACAAATTGGCTTACTTTTGGTGCCTTAGAAGCAGGCGGTGCTTACACTTTCCAAATCATTTTTGAAGGTGTGTATTCACCATCATCATTCACGACTCCTCTAAATATTGGAATTCGCTTGGCTGCAAATGATGCCGCCGCAGTTCCAATCTTCCAAGTATTCGCTGCTGATAGCGTGGCCGTAATTTCAGGTAATGAGGGAAGGCACATCCAATTTCTAATTATTGGAACCATAACTACCGCGGTGACTAACTCTTTCAAGATTCAAGTATTTGAACAATTGGGAACAGCAGGTACTCCTACGATTTCATTTACAGGTTATGCCCTAATAAACAAAGTGGGCTCTATCGGCTAAAAGATATGGAGCGGGTGACCGGGATCGAACCGGCATGGCCAGCTTGGAAGGCTGGGGCTCTACCATTGAGCTACACCCGCATGTGGTGCTTCAAGGCTAAAGGTACTGGGTCGGTAAGAGATGAGTGAAATCTCGTCTAGACTCCTGCATTGCGCCTCGGGGCGTAGCGTAGTGGCTAGCGCGCCTGCTTTGGGAGCAGGAGACCGGGAGTTCGAATCTCCCCGCCCCGACCAGTTCTTTTTAACTCGTAACTTAATTAGGAGTATTTGTGAAAAGCACCGTCGAGACTCTTTCTCCAACTCGCGTTCGTCTTGATATTGAAGTTGCTTACACAGAAATGACTTCCCACGTAGCTGATGCATATAAGAAGGTAGCTACTCAAGTAAACATTCCTGGTTTCCGTAAAGGAAAAGTTCCATCATCAATGATTGATCAGCGCGTAGGTCGTGGAACAGTTTTGGACGAGGCGATCAATGCAGCGCTTCCAGATTTCTACGGTCAAGCAGCTCGTGAACATTCAGTAGCTGTTATTGGCCGCCCAGTTGTAGATGTTAAAGAGTTTGTCGATAACGAGAAGCTTGTATTTACTGTTGAAGTAGATGTTCGCCCAGAAGTGACATTGCCTGATTTCTCAAAGATCGTTATCGATGTTGATGATGTCGCAGTTACAGATGAAGATATCGATGAGCAAGTTGAATCATTACGCACACGTTTTGGGACTTTAACAACCGTGGAACGCGCAGTTGTTAATGGCGACTTTGCAACTCTTGATATGAATGCCTTTATTAATGGCGAAACTGTCGATGGTGGACAAGCTAATGATCTTTCTTACGAAGTTGGTTCAGACAAGATGATTCCTGGTCTTGATGAGATTTTGATTGGCATGAATGTGGGCGAAACAAAGCGCTTTGAAACTGAGCTTGTTGGCCAGCAAGAAGGCGAAAAGGGCGAAGTAGAAGCAACCGTGAAGGCCGTTAAAGAGCGCGAACTTCCACCGGTTGATGATGCTTTTGCAAAGTTGGCTTCAGAGTTCGACACCCTTGCTGAACTTCGCGAAGATTTCCGCGAGCGCCTAGGCCGTGTTAAGAAGATGGAACAGGGTGCACAAGCCCGCGATCGCTTAGTTGAAAAACTATTAGCCGATCTTGATATTCCAGTCCCTGATCACTTAGTTGAACTAGAAGTAAATGATCACCTTGAGGGCGAAGGTCGTATGGAAGATGCTGAACACCGTGCCGAAGTTGATGGCCAAGTTCGCTCATCATTGAAATCAGATTTCTTGCTTGATGCAATCGTTCAAACTGAAGATGTTCAAGTGACTGAAGTTGAATTAACTGAATACTTAGTCCGTACTTCACAGCGTTATGGAATGGCTCCTCAGCAATTTGCTGAAGAACTTCAAAAGGCTGGGCAGATTTCACAGTTAGTTGCCGAAGTAACTCGTGCAAAGGCTTTGGCCTCAGTTCTTGGTCGCATCACAGTTAAAGATCCTTCTGGTGCCGTTATCGATCTTGAGGCTTTGCGCCCACAAGGTGGACCGGCTGATCTAGTAGAAGAAGTAGAAGAAAAGGCTTAAGGCTTTAGCCCTAAGCGAACATTCCCTACTTCACGCTCCTTTTTCCCATTATTGGGAAGCATTTGGCCCGCAACATTGTTAAGGTCACTACAGGAAACAAATTGCAATCAGGAGGAATACCCACGTGGATTCAGTAGCTCGTATGGATGACCAGATATATACCCGACTGTTGCATAACCGCATCATTTTCTTAACGGGCGAAGTTCGCGATGAGATGGCCAATATGGTCTGCGCACAACTTCTACTTCTCTCTGCCGAAGATCCAAAAGCTGATATTTATTTGTACATCAACTCACCTGGGGGTTCAGTGACTGCAGGTATGGCCGTGTACGACACGATGCAATACATCAAGAACGATGTTGTAACCGTTGGAATGGGAATTGCTGCATCTATGGGCCAGTTCCTGTTAACTGCTGGAACTAAGGGCAAGCGTTATGCAACCCCACATGCACGCATCTTGATGCACCAACCACTAGGGGGAATCGGTGGAACTGCAACTGACATTCGTATTCAGGCAGAACAGATGGCGATTACAAAGCGCACAATGTCTGAAATAAATGCCAAGCACACAGGTCAACCTTTAGAAAAAATTCTTGCCGATTCAGATCGTGATAACTGGTTCAATGCAGCAGATGCAAAGGAATACGGCTTTATCGATCACATAGCATCATCGGTCGATCAAATTCCAGGAGGCAAAGCGTAATGAATAACATTCACGAAATTACTAGCCGTTACGTTCTGCCAACTATTGAAGAGAAAACCGCATATGGTTTTAAGCGCTTAGATCCGTACACAAAACTATTTGAAGAGCGAATTATTTTCATGGGTCAGCCAATTGATGACACCGTTGCAAACGATGTCATGGCACAGTTGCTCACCCTTGAATCAATGGATCCAGATCGCGACATCATGATTTACATCAACTCACCTGGTGGATCTTTCACGGCGCTGACTGCAATTTATGACACCATGCAGTTTGTGCGCCCAGATATCAGCACAATTTGTTTGGGTCAGGCCGCATCAGCTGCAGCGGTCATTCTTGCTGGTGGCGCAAAGGGTAAGCGTTATGCACTGGAACATTCACGTATCTTGATTCACCAACCTTCATCTGAAGGTGGCGGACAAGCATCTGATGTCGAAATCCAAGCTAAAGAAATTGCACGTATTGCGCGTTTGCAGGAAGAACTGCTTGCTCGCCACGTGATCAAATCTGCCGCTGAGATTGAAAAAGATATCGAACGCGACAAGATTCTTACTGCAAACGAAGCCGTTGAATACGGAATCATCGATCAGGTATTGGCCTCACGTAAGGCTAAGCCAGTTAAGTAATTTTCTTTATGAAACTATTTGAGGCGGGCTCCCTTTGGTCTTACAAGGGATACCGTCTCTTTTGGTTTTCTACAACCATTTTCGTTTTAGGTGCAACGGCTTTTCCAATTGCATTGGCAGTCACCATTCTTGATGCTGGTGGAAGTGCAACAACGCTTGGTTTAATTCTTGGCGCACGAATTTTATCTGGCGTAGTTTTTGCGCCATTTGCTGGTGTATGGGTGGACCGCTTGCCTCGCAAACAAGTGATGATCACGGCAGATTTATTTAGAGCAGCCATTGTCTTTTCAATGGTTTTTATCTCTGCGCCGACGATGCCACATTATTTATTGGGTCTTGGCGTTTTTGTAATGGGCATTGGCGATGCATTTGGTGCAGCTTCGGCTGGTGCATTTTTGCCATCGCTTTTGCCCGAAGAAATGTTGCCAGCTGGCAATGTGGCACGCGGGGTAGTAGTTCGTATGGCATCAATCATTGGTCCCGGAATTGGGGGATTATCAGTATTTCTGATTGGTGGTCGAATGACTTTCTTGTTTACCGCCATTGCTTTTTCCTTTGGAACTTATTTCTTGGCCCAAATTAAAGAAGATGTGAATTCGGATAAAAAAGCCCAAGAACCATTCCTCACCGAACTGCGCGAAGGTCTGCGCACAGTTTGGGAGATTAAATGGGTTGGCGCCATGATTGCAATGGCATCGGTCCAGCTCATGGTTGTTTTGGCCGCAGAGAATGTTTTGTTACCTGTTATCACGCGGCGCGAATTTCACACCAACACGGTTTTTGCTTTATCGGCCGCAGCATTCTCAGTGGGTGGAATAATTTCAGCTATTGCATGCGTGAAACTTAAAATTAAACATGAGGGCCGATTTTCAGTTCTCGTTTGGGCATTGCTCATCATTGCGCCGCTGTCTTTAGCTTTTCCAGTAAATGAATATGTAGTTGTTGTGGCTTATTTGCTCGCAGGATTTTCAGTCGGTCCTTGGGAGGCGTTCTGGAACTCTGCAATTCAACGCGAAATTCCCCAAGAGTTACAGGGTCGAGTTTTTAGTATCGACCACATGGGCACATCAGGTTTAATGCCATTAGGGATGGCCCTTGTTGGCCCGGCAGTAATTCTCTTTGGCGAAAAGAATTTGTTAATCGGCGCATCGATTTTCCACGTCATCATTTGTTTCTTGGTTTTGCTAGTTCCAGGGGTAAAAGATATGAAAGCGCCAAATAATTATTCTCAGGGCGAACAGGGTTAAGCGTAAAAACCCGCACATAAAAACCGTTAAGAATCTAAAATTTACCCATGACCAGAATCGGCGAAACAAGCGACCTGCTGAAGTGTTCCTTCTGCGGAAAAACCCAGAAGCAAGTAAAGAAACTTATTGCTGGACCTGGCGTATACATCTGCGATGAATGTATTGAACTGTGTAATGAGATCATTGTCGAAGAGCTCTCCGAAGCTTCTTCCCTTGGCTTAGCTGAACTTCCAAAGCCACAAGAAATCTTTGAATTCTTAGATCAGTATGTAATTGGACAAAATCGCGCAAAGAAGTCTTTATCGGTCGCCGTTTATAACCACTACAAGCGCGTTCAAAGTGGAAACCGTGAAGATCAAATTGAATTAGCTAAATCAAATATCTTGTTACTCGGTCCAACTGGTTGCGGTAAAACTCTTATGGCCCAAACTCTGGCCCGCATGCTCAATGTTCCTTTTGCAATTGCAGATGCGACAGCTCTGACTGAAGCGGGTTATGTCGGTGAAGATGTTGAAAACATTTTGCTTAAGCTTTTGCAAGCCGCTGACTACGATGTTAAAAAAGCTGAAACTGGCATCATCTACATTGATGAAATCGATAAGGTCGCGCGAAAGTCTGAAAATCCATCCATCACACGCGATGTTTCAGGTGAAGGTGTACAACAGGCTTTGCTCAAAATTCTAGAAGGAACAGTTGCTTCTGTGCCACCTCAAGGTGGTCGCAAGCACCCACATCAAGAGTTTATTCAAATCGATACAACAAATGTCTTATTCATTGTTGGAGGGGCATTTTCTGGACTTGAAAAGATTATTGAAAGCCGCGTCGGAAAGTCTGGCGTTGGCTTTAATGCAACCTTGCAAGATGCAGCAGATAAGAATCGCAAAGATATATTTGCCGACGTCATGCCTGAAGATTTATTGAAATTTGGAATGATTCCTGAGTTCATCGGTCGTCTGCCAGTTCTAACAAGTGTAGAAAACTTAGATAAAGAAGCGCTGATGCTGATTCTGACAGAGCCAAAAAATGCTCTAGTTAAGCAATACCAGCGTTTATTTGATTTGGATAACGTTGAACTTGAATTCGATAGCGAAGCCCTTGATGCAATCGCTGATTTGGCATTAGATCGCGGAACAGGTGCTCGTGGACTTCGCGCGATCATGGAATCCGTCCTTTTGAGTGTGATGTATGACGTACCAAGCCGTGCAGATGTATCTAAGGTCGTTGTAAACAAAGATTGCATCGAAAATGGGGCGCAACCGACATTTATTAAACGCACTGGAGATATTCCAAAGCGTTCACGCGGAGCAAAGGGTCAAGAGGAGAAGAGCGCATAATCTAGACTGCTCCTTATGTCCGGCGACCTAGCTTCCAGTTTTTCACCAGCTGATATAGAAGCACCCCTGTATAAAAAGTGGGTGAGCGCTGGTTATTTCACCGCAGACTCAGCCTCAGCTAAGCCGGCTTTCTCAATTGTTTTGCCGCCACCTAACGTGACAGGTGTTTTACATATTGGTCACGCCCTTGATCAAACTTTGCAAGATTGTTTGTCGCGCATGAAGCGCATGAAGGGCTTTGAAGTTTTATGGTTACCTGGGATGGACCATGCAGGCATTGCAACGCAAAACGTTGTAGAAAAACAATTAGCTACTGAAGGAAAATCGCGTCACGATTTAGGTCGCGAAGCGTTTGTTAAGAAAGTATGGGATTGGAAAGCTGAATCTGGCGGCGCAATTCTTGAACAGATGAAGCGCCTGGGTTCTTCAGTTGATTGGTCACGCGAGCGTTTCACAATGGATGAAGCTATGTCCAACTCAGTTGTCACTCTATTTAAAAAGATGCATGATGCTGGTTTAATTTATCGCGCAGAGCGAATTATTAACTGGTGTACACGTTGTTTAACTGCGCTTTCTGATATTGAAGTTGAGCACCATGATGATGCTGGTGAGTTTGTTTCAGTTCGATACGGAGAAGGCGAACAAAGTATTACGGTTGCAACTACGCGTCCAGAGACGATGATGGGCGATGGCGCAGTTGCAGTTCACCCAGATGATCCGCGATATAAGCACATGGTTGGCACATCAGTATTGTTACCACTTGTTAACCGCATGATTCCAATTATTGCCGATGAATTAGTTGATCCGGATTTTGGAACTGGTGCGGTAAAAGTAACTGCAGCCCACGATCCAAATGACTTTGAGATGGCAGTCCGACATAACGTTCCATTCGTAGTAATCATGAATGAACACGGCGTAATGGATGGCACAGGTACTGAGTTTGATGGCATGGATCGCTTTGAAGCGCGCGTTGCCGTTGTTGAAAAACTTCGCTCTCTAGGACGCATTGTTGCTGAAAAGCGTCCATATATTCACGCGGTTGGTCACTGTTCTCGTTGCGATACAACGGTTGAACCGCGTTTATCTAAGCAGTGGTTTGTGAAAGTTGCACCACTTGCAAAAGCTTCAGCCGATGCCGTTCGCAATGGTTCGGTGACAATTGAACCTAAAGAATTAGAACCACGTTATTTTGATTGGGTCGATAACATGCACGACTGGTGTATTTCGCGACAGTTGTGGTGGGGACATCGAATTCCAGTTTGGTATGGACCAAATAATGAAATTGTAGTTGTTGGTCCGGGGGAAAAAGCTCCAGCTGGCTACACGCAAGATCCAGATGTTTTAGATACATGGTTCTCTTCAGGGCAATGGGCATTTTCAACTTTTGGTTGGCCAGAAAAAACCGCCGATCTTGCAAAGTTTTACCCAACATCAGTTCTTGTGACTGGATACGACATCTTGTTCTTCTGGGTAGTTCGTATGATGATGATGAGTACTTTTGCGATGGATGGCGTTCCACCTTTTAAAACGATCATGTTGCACGGTTTAGTTCGCGATCAATTTGGTAAAAAGATGTCTAAGAGTCGCGGAAACGTGATTGACCCTATCGAATTTATGGATAAGTACGGGGCCGATGCGCTGCGATTCACGTTAGCACGTGGAGCAAACCCAGGTACTGATCAAGCACTTGCCGAAGATTGGATTGGTGGTTCTCGTAACTTTGCCACCAAGCTATGGAATGCAACCCGCTTTGCCATGATCAATGGCGCAAGCCTTGAAGGTGAATTACCTGCAATTGATTCACTCAATGCCGTCGATAGGTGGATTCTAAGTCGCTTGTCTGAAACTATTTCACAGGTTGATTCACTCCTTGAAAAATATGAGTTTGCGCGCGCTTGCGAGATTTTGTATCACTTTGCTTGGGATGATCTGTGCGACTGGTACTTAGAACTTTCTAAAGAGGTATTTGCCGGAACTGATTCAGCCAAGACAAAGCGCGTTTTAGGACATGTTCTAGATCAATTACTCAGACTGTTGCACCCAGTAATGCCATTTATTACTGAGGAGCTTTGGACAACTTTGACCGGTGGGGAATCTCTAGTAGTTGCGCAATGGCCAGTAGCAAGTGCTGCCCACGTTGATAAAGCATCAGAAAAACTAGTTGCACAGATGCAAGAAATTATTACTGATGTCCGTCGATTCCGTAATGACCAAGGAATTAAAACTTCGGCAAAAATTCCGGCACGATTTGTTGCTAAAGGTGCAATTTCAGAATACGCAAGCGCTATGGCATTTGTATTGCGCCTTGAACTGGGCGAGATCACCCCGAGTGCCAAAGTTGAAATTGGATCGATTCAAGTCGAGTTTGATTTAACCGGCTCAATTGATGTTGTAGCCGAACGCGCGCGTCTAGAAAAAGATTTAGCTGCTGCACAAAAAGATAAACAAACTGCAGAAGTTAAATTAAATAATGAAGGTTTCATGGCCAAAGCCCCAGAATCTGTTGTCGTTGAGATCCGTGAACGTTTAGCGAAAACTAGTGCCGATATTGAACGCATCACGGCACAGCTTGCAGCATTGCCACACGCATGATTATTTCACCCGATGATCAAGAGCGTGTCGACGCTATAGAGCAGGCGTTACTCGCGCGTTGGCCAGAAACGCGCATTGCTCCATCTACTGAACGAATTGCCGCGCTCACCGATATTTTGGGTTCACCGCAGTTAACGTATCCAACAATTCATGTTGGGGGAACAAATGGAAAAACTACAACCACTCGAATGATTGATTCGCTGCTTTTTGCGCATGGATTACGGACCGGGCGTTTTACTAGTCCGCACCTAGAAACGTATCGCGAACGAATTGCAATTAATGGTGAACCAATTGATCCCAAAGAATTGATCTTTGTTTACAACGATATTGCCGCATATTTAGATTTAATGGATACAAAATTTGAACACCCAATCTCGTTCTTTGAAGCCGTAACAGCTTTAGGCTTTGCTGCATTTGCCGAACACCCTGTAGATGTTGCCGTCATTGAAGTTGGAATGGGTGGGGAGTGGGATGCCACAAATGTTATTGATGCTGATGTGTCAGTAATGATGCCAATTGGCTTTGATCACATGGAATATCTGGGCAATACGTTGCATGAAATTGCATCAACTAAAGCCGGAATAATTAAAGAAGGTGGATTCATAGTTTTAGCTCAGCAAGAACCTGACGCAGCAAAAGAGCTCATCAGGAAAGCCGCGCAAGTTGGCGCTGATGTGGTTCGTGAAGGCATGGAATATTCAGTGACATCGCGTGCAATTGCGGTAGGTGGGCAGTTGTTAACTATTCAAGGTTTGCACGATACGTATGATGAAATCTTCTTACCGCTACATGGCAAGCATCAAGCTGCAAATGCTGCCAGCGCCCTTGTGGCAGTTGAGGCTTTCTTTGGTGATCAACCGTTAGATATTGAAGCAGTGCGCGCTGGTTTTGCTGCCGTTACTTCACCTGGACGATGCGAGGTTGTTCACCGCGAACCAACTGTGATTTTAGATGCTGCACACAATCCACACGGCGCTAAAGCTTTAGCCGATACTTTGAAGAGTGAGTTCAACTTCGACGAGATAGTTGCAGTAGTTGGTGTATTTGGCGATAAAGATGCTGTCGGTATTTTGCAGGAGCTGGAATCCATTGTTGACCATGTTATTGTCACGCAGAGCACTTCTTCTCGAGCAATGCCGTCATCAGAGCTAGAAAAAATTGCTTCCACAATTTTTGGTAAAGATAGGGTTTTTGAAGTTAGTAATTTAGATGCAGCTTTGGATCGCGCTGGTGTAAATGCGATGCGGCCATTGAGTGAGGATACGGTTGGAATTCTTGTAACCGGATCAGTTGTCACAGTTGGCGAAGCGCGAACATATCTACGAAAGAAGTTTGCACAGTGAAAGTTTTAGGAGCCGCAGTTCTTGTTATGGAGAGCATGGTTTTAGGTTTTGCAATTTTGTTAGCAACTAAATCTCATTCTGCAACGGCCTTGATCTATGGTTCAGTAGTTTCGTTACTTCTTTTTCTCACTGCGGGAACTCTCAAACGACGCACAGGTTTCTATATCGGCTCCTTGATGCAAATTTTCATGATTTCATTTGGCTTTGTGATTCCAGCCTTTTTTCTCATTGGGGTGATATTTGTAGCTCTCTGGGCCGCAGCCATCATCGTGGGCCGCAAGGGCGAAGCTGCTCGCGCAGCCCTCGTGGCACAAGCAGGCACAAAGGCCTAATAGACTAGGCCCGTGAGCACAGAGAAAACCCTGATCCTAGTTAAGCCAGACGGAGTCCGTCGTGGTTTAGTTGGCGAAGTTATTTCCCGTGTTGAAACAAAGGGATATTCCATTGAAGCGTTGCGAATGCTCAATGCAGATCGTTCATTACTTGAAAAACATTACGCAGAACATGTCGGTAAGCCATTTTATGAACCATTAGTTGAGTTCATGATGTCTGGACCGATTGTTGCAATTGTTGCTTCGGGTAATCGTGTTATCGAAGGTTTCCGTTCCTTAGCTGGTGTTACAGATCCAACTCTTGCTGCGCCAGGAACTATTCGTGGTGACTTAGCTCGAGATCAAGGCACCAAAGTTGTACAAAATATTGTGCATGGTTCAGATTCACCAGAATCTGCTGCGCGCGAGATCCAAATTTTCTTCCCTAATTAATCAAGGAGTAAAACGAATGTCATCTCAGAACAAAATGTCATTTATCGGCCGTGACATGGCCGTTGACTTAGGAACTGCCAACACGCTTGTTTATGTGCGTGGACGTGGCATTGTTTTGAATGAGCCATCTGTAGTTGCAGTTAACCAAGATACTGGTGGGATTTTAGCTGTCGGTCTTGAAGCAAAAAAAATGATTGGTCGTACTCCGGGTAATATCGTCGCAATTCGCCCACTTAAAGATGGTGTTATTGCAGATTTTGAAACTACTGAGCGCATGTTGCGTTACTTCATCCAAAAGGTTCACCGTCGTCGTTACTTGGCTAAGCCGCGTATCGTTGTCTGTGTCCCTTCAGGTATTACTGGAGTAGAACAGCGCGCAGTAAAAGACGCTGCCTATGCGGCAGGTGCACGCAAGGTTTACATTATTGAAGAGCCAATGGCCGCAGCAATCGGTGCTGGACTTCCTATCCATGAACCAACTGGAAACATGGTTGTAGATATTGGTGGAGGCACTACTGAAGTTGCGGTTATTTCATTGGGTGGAATTGTTACCTCGCTTTCAATTCGTGTTGGTGGCGATGAGCTCGATCAATCGATTATTACTTGGGTTAAGCGTGAATTCTCGCTACTTTTGGGAGAGCGCACTGCTGAAGAAATTAAAATGGCTATCGGTTCGGCTTACCCACTTGCCGGTGAAAACGATGCTGAAATTCGCGGTCGTGATTTAGCAACTGGTTTGCCAAAGACAATCGTTGTCTCAGCTGCAGAAATCCGTAAAGCATTGGAAGAGCCAGTTAATGCAATCGTTAACGCAGTAAAGAGCACCCTTGATAAAACTCCTCCTGAGCTTGCATCAGATTTGATGGATCGCGGAATTGTTCTTACAGGTGGTGGAGCATTACTTAAGGGGCTTGATGAGCGACTTCGCAAAGAAACTGGAATGCCAATTCATATTGCGGAGCGTCCATTGGATGCTGTTGTAGAAGGTTCCGGTAAGTGCATCGAAGAGTTTGAGGCTTTAGAGAAGGTCTTAATCTCCGAACCACGTCGATAGGTTTAATAGAAGATGCGATACGGCGGTGAGGGTCGTACCCGTCTTCTCTTAATTATCTTGATTGTCACCTCCCTCTTTCTTATTACTTTAGATTTGCGCGGAGTTTCAGTTTTAAATGGCGCGCGTCAAGGTACACAGTTCGTGCTTTCACCATTTCAAAAAGCTGGAAATGTCGTTCTGACCCCAGTGAAGAATTTCTTCTCCGACGTAACTCACTTAGGTCGCACACGCAATCAAATTGCACAACTTCGCGCAGATAACTCAAAACTTAAGGCGGATTTACTCAACCGCAAGAGCGC
>Ga0209829_10003129_pt1 | contig 12183 bp, 10 predicted proteins | sample C_140205_EF_Meta_FD_187311 | JGI IMG/M metagenome (GOLD analysis project Ga0209829, IMG submission 187311) | Freshwater microbial communities from Lake Croche, Canada to study carbon cycling - C_140205_EF_MetaG (SPAdes) (version 2) | ecosystem: Environmental > Aquatic > Freshwater > Lake...
ACCAAGATATCGCATCGAGGAAATTCGTCAGAAAGGATTTCGAGCATTTCTTGCGCAGATTCAGCATGTAACGTCTTGACTCCTTCAATTTCATCAAGCGTTGTATTTGCAGCTATCAGGGTTACCGAAGCACCTCTGCGCAGAGCGCTTCGCGCAACAGCATAACCCTGCTTTCCAGATGATTGGTTACCGATGAATCGAACCGAATCAATAGGTTCGCGGGTTCCCCCAGCTGTTACAAGAACTTTTTTGCCTAGAAGATCGAAATTGGATAGCGAAATCTCCTCAAGTGCCGCGAGAATAGTCGCCGTTTCGGGGAAACGACCTTGTCCGACATCACCACTAGTAAGTGCTCCAACCTCGGGCTCTAAGACAACAAGGCCGCGATTTCGCAACGTTTCTACATTGGCCAACGTAGCTGGGTCGTTCCACATCTGTGGATGCATAGCTGGCACAACAAGAATAGGAACATCAGCGGCTAAGACAACGTTTGTGAGTAGATCATCGGCTCGGCCCGCGGCAATTCGTGCAATTAAATCGGCGGTTGCCGGTGCGATGATGATGAAGTCAGCTCTCTTTGCCAGAGAGATATGACGAACTTCTTCTACATTTTCAAAGACATCAGTTGTCACCGCGCGACCAGAAAGTGCTTCCCAAGTCGCTTTACCAACGAAATTCAGACTCGAAGGCGTTGGCACTACAGTTACTGCAAAACCATGATCTTGAAGTCTGCGTAACAAATCACAGGACTTGTATGCGGCAATACCACCGCCAACCCCGAGTATTACTTCGCGGTTGAAACCTTGCATAGAAATCTAAAAAGCTTTATGCAGTTGGTTCGAGATTTTCGATTGTCAGAAGTCCTTCGTTGATTTCACGAAGTGCAATAGACAATGGCTTCTCATGAACATGCGTATCTACTAGCGGGCCCACGTATTCGAGAAGCCCTTCACCAAGTTGTGAGTAGTAAGCATTAATCTGACGCGCACGCTTGGCAGCGTAGAGAACGAGGCTGTACTTAGATCCTGCCTTATCCAACAATTCATCAATAGGTGGGTTAGTAATACCGTCCATATGTGCGCTCATTGTTAGCTCCCAAATCAATTCAAACCTCTTGTAAATGCCTAATTAGGCAGATGTGAATTCTATCAGCCTTGCAACCACCTTCTCGACCTGATCATTGACCAAGACCTTGTCAAAGTAAGAGGCTGCCGCCAACTCCTCTTGAGCCAGGGCAAGGCGCGCAGCCCTTCTTTCCGGGCTATCCGTTCCACGACCTTCTAGTCGAGAGACCAACTCTTCCCAAGTAGGAGGCTCGAGGAAAACCAAAATTGCCTCAGGAATCTCGGCCTTTACTTGCTTTGCTCCTTCGATCTCAATCTCCAGCAAAACATTCCGTCCTTCATTCAGCGCTATTTCGACGGGTATCCGAGGTGTTCCATATCTATTTCCCGCAAACTCAGCCCATTCTAGGAATTCATTACTTTTGATTGCTTTATCGAATTCAATATTCGAATAAAAGTGGTAATCGATTCCTTCAACTTCATTAAAGCGTGGCGCTCGAGTTGTTGCAGATATGCTGACAACAAAAGCGCTCGAACCACGAAGTTCTTTTGCTACAGTGCTTTTTCCTACTCCACCAGGGCCCGACAAAACAACGAGTGCACCTCGTTTCATATTCTTCGGACCTTCAAACTCCTTTAACAAACCTTTTAGTTGGTGCCTTCCAAGTCCTTGCACTCTTCGACTCTCTGAAATTTCGAGTCTCTCAAGAAGCGCCTTTGCACGGATTTTTCCAACTCCGCTTTTGCTTTCAACCATCTCAAGCACTCTCATCTTCGCGATTGCTTCATCGCTCTTTGCTAGTTCAATCACGTCAGCGATACTCAACTCTCCACTCTTTATTCGCAATTTGATAGATGCTCTCATCTGTCTCGATATTTTTGCTTTCTCGAGGGCGCGCGTTCTCTCTTCAGCAGTCAGTTGTGGAGGGGCTCCCATTAGGCTAATTTACTTCAAAATCTCATCGGCAATACTGCGCGCCTTGGCAGCCATCGCCTCAAAACCTTGGTTCCATGCATTTGTTATCGGCCTTCCGATAACGACATATGAAGCACCTGCCTCGAAAGCTGCCTGCGGAGTCATTGTTCTCTTCTGATCATCGCTTCCAACTTCACTAAGAGGGCGAACTCCTGGAGTAATAATGTGAGGTACAGGTCCTACAGCCGAGCGAATGGCTGAAATTTCCAGTGGGGAACAGACGATCGCTTTAGCTCCCGCATCTACCGACATCTTGGCAAGTGCTACGGCACTTTCCAGCGCAGCATTTGCAAAACCTATTTCAAAGAGATCCTCCTCAGATAGAGAGGTAAGGATTGTCACTGCCGTTACTTCAGTATCTGGAAGTACCTTGACCGCTGCCTTCACCATCTCTTTACCGCCCGAAGAGTGAACTGTCAGGAATCGGGGCTTAAGAGATGCAATAGCTTGGGATGCACCTGCCACGGTGTGGGGAATATCGTGGAGCTTGAGATCAAGAAAAATATCTGAATCAGTAACGCTCTGAATTGCACGCACACCGTCTTGTCCAAAGGTGAGAAAAAATTCGAGTCCCAATTTGTAGACACTAACTGAATCCTTAGTAGCATCAATCCAACGCTTTGCGATCTCCAGATCGGGTGTATCAACTGCTAATACGATCGGCGCTTTCATTGCGCATCCTCACGGTGAGCAAAACCCACAGCATCTTTGAGTGTCGCAAAACCTCGCTGAGCTAAGAGATCACGTAATTCATTTTGAATCGCAATTGCTGCACTTGGATTTCCAAAACTCGCAGTACCTACAGATACTCCTGAAGCACCGGCAAGTATCATTTCAAAAGCATCTCGACCCGAAGCTACCCCGCCCATTCCGAGAATGGGGGTCTGTGGAAGTGCAGCGTGAACTTGATAGATTGCACGAACAGCTATGGGTCTGATTGCTGGACCTGACAGTCCTCCTGTCTTTCCTCCCAAATGTGTTTTCATCGTATCGATGTTTATGACCATACCGAGCACGGTGTTAATAAGCGCCAGTGCATCAGCGCCAGCATCAACAACCCCCTTGGCGATATCCGGAAGATTTGTTACATCCGGAGATAACTTAGCAATAATCGGTAACTCTCCCCCGATTGCTTTGCGAACCCCATCAATCACTCTTCGTGAAGCATCTGGATCGCATGCAAAGACTAGGCCGCGATTTTCGACATTGGGACAGGAGATATTTACTTCAACAGCGCTTATTCCCGAGACCGAACGGAGTTTACGAGCTAACGTTGAATACTCTTCGATTGTTTCTCCAGCTATTGAAACAATGACTCGGGCTTTCTGTTCTAGCAACCACGGCACATCCTTAGCGAGGAAGGCATCAATACCAGGGCCTTGTAGGCCAATTGAGTTCAACATTCCAGATGGAGTCTCAGCCATGCGTGGCGTAGGTCGACCGTGGCGTGGTTTATTCATCACGGACTTTGTGACGACAGCTCCAATATCTTTCAAATCGAAGAACTGGGCTAACTCTTTTCCACTACTGGCACATCCACTTGCAGTGAAAATCGGGTGTGGAAACCATGCGTTTCCTAAAGTTGTAGACATATCTACTGGCATTGTCATGACTGAGCCTCCGGAACTTTACCGACAAGATCCCAGCGCACAACCGAACCATCCATAACTGGCCCATCAATACAAGAACGTAACATCGACGTGGTTCCATCATCATTCATTACTGGCAATACACACGTCATACATATTCCAACGCCACAGGCCATCGACTCTTCGACGGCACATTGATGAATGACATCCGATTCGGCTACCAATTCAGTAATTGCGCGGAGCATGCCCATCGGTCCGCATGAATAAATAACATCAATATTTCTCTGCGCGATGATTTCTAAAAGTGACTCGGTGACTCGACCCGTCTCTCCCATGGAGCCATCTTCTGTATAAATCTTCAGAGAATTTACCGATCTCTTTCCTTCCATGGGTGCATAAATTTTTGACCCAACGCTGGCGCCCAACAACATATCTACTTTGCATCCACGACTTTTCAAGACATCAGCAAGGCCAAAAAGAGGTGCAGAACCATAACCCCCGCCAATTAACAGCGCGTTGATTGGCTCGGTAGGAATACCAAATGCCGTACCCAGCGGTGCGATGATATCTATTTCTGTGCCCTCAACTTGCGAGCATAACCATTTGGATCCAGAACCATGTGGGGCGACTATCAACTCCATCGTTCCACCGTATTGCGAAATATCAGAGACGCGAGAGATTGCAAAGGCTCTGCGCAAAATCATCTTTGAAGAATCGCCGCCAACTTTTATAGCGACAAAATTTCCTGGCTTGCAACTTTTTACTAAATCGCCAACATTGAGAAGAAGCTGGTGATACGCACCAACACGCTTATTGGAAACTAGAGTGGCTAATAGTTGTGCTGAATTCCTATTGATGGTTGACATTACAGCTGCAACCATTCTTGAATTGGACTGACGCTCAGATCTCCAGCTTGTAGAGCCTTGATTCCTTGCACTGCGGCGCTAAAACCTGCTGTAGTAGTGATAATCGGAATCGATCGTTGCACTGACGCCGTCCTGATCGCCCAACCATCAGCTCTGGTTCCACGTCCAACAGGGGTATTGATCACGAGAGCAATATCTCCATTATTGAGCATTTCAACAATAGTCTTCTCGCCCATAGATCCGGTGCCCTGCGAATTCTTACGCACAATCACATTCGGAATTCCATGTTCTGCAAAGAACTTAGCCGTTCCATCAGTAGCCAATATGCGAAAACCTAACGACGAGAGTTCGCGCGCGGGATTAACCCCTGAATTCTTATCTTTATCCGCAAGCGAGATGAAGACTGTCCCTGACTTTGGAAGCGGTCCGAAAGAGCTGATCTGAGACTTTGCATAAGCCTCACCAAATGTTGCAGCAATTCCCATCACTTCACCTGTTGAACGCATCTCTGGTCCGAGAACTGCATCAACTCCTCGCCCGTCACGGCGTCTAAATCGGTTCCACGGAAGTACCGCTTCTTTGACGCTAATCCCCTTAGCAATCGCATCTCCTGCGTTTGGCAACATACCTTGAGTTCGGAGCTCTTGGATTGTTGACCCGAGTGAAATACGCGCCGCAGCTTTTGCTAACGCAACGCCAGTTGCCTTGCTGACAAATGGAACGGTTCGCGAAGCCCTTGGATTCGCTTCAAGCACATAGAGCACTTTTTCGGCCATTGCGAATTGAATATTAATTAAACCTCGAACCCCAACACCTTGCGCAATCTTTAGGGTTGCATCACGAATCGCAGAACGTTGCTCTTGTGAAATAGTCATCGCCGGAAGCACGCAAGCGCTATCACCTGAATGAATTCCAGCTTCTTCTATATGCTCCATTATTCCGCCGAGGAATAACTCCTGGCCATCAAATAACGAATCTACATCGAGTTCGATTGCCGAATCCAAGAATCGATCAACCAGGACGGGATGATCGGGAGTGATATCTGTTGCTCGAGAGATAAATCCGGCAAGTGACTCATCATCGTAGACAATCTCCATGCCGCGACCACCAAGCACAAAACTGGGTCTTACTAGAACTGGGTAACCAATTCGCTGTGCAATCGCTAGAGCCTCCATTTGCGATGCAGCCATACCAAACTCCGGTGCAGTTAAACCTTGATCCGCTAAAACCTGACCGAATGCCCCGCGTTCTTCTGCAAGATTGATTGCATCTGGACTTGTTCCGAGGATTGTGACCCCGGCGTCTTTGAGGCCTGCTGCCAAACCTAATGGCGTTTGACCGCCCAACTGTGTAATCACACCTAAGACAGGTCCTGCGAGAGTTTCTGCATGTACGACCTCTAAAACATCTTCCAGAGTCAGTGGCTCGAAATAAAGACGATCGCTAGTGTCGTAGTCGGTCGAAACAGTTTCAGGATTGCAATTGATCATGATTGTTTCATAACCTGCGTCGCGCAATGTAAAGGAAGCATGCACGCATGAATAATCAAATTCAATTCCTTGCCCAATTCTATTTGGGCCACTACCCAAAATAATCACCGCAGGTTTAGTCCGCGGGCGAACCTCTGTCTCTTCTTCATAACTTGAGTAGTGATACGGAGTAAATGCCTCAAACTCAGCAGCACATGTATCGACAGTTTTATATACTGGACGAATATTTAGGTGATGTCTAGCCTTGCGAACTTCCTCTTCCGTAATCGAACGAAGACGCGAGATTTGAAGGTCAGAGAAACCCATACTTTTAGCGGTTCGCAAAATTTCCTGATTGAGTTCACCAGGAAGAGCTATCTGCGCAGCTGTTTGGTTGATAATTTCAATCTGGCGAAGATACCAACGGTCAATCTTCGTAGCTGAATACACCTCCTCCATCGTTGCACCTGACCACATAGCCAATTGCACCTGTTGAAGACGATACTCCGTTGGAATTTTCATTGATTCCAGTAAAGAAGCTTTGCGTTCATCAGAGATTTCTTTCGGGAAGGTGAAGATAGCTTCTTTACGCTCGAGTGACCGCAACGCCTTCATGAGCGCTTCAGGAAATGACCTTCCTATCGCCATTGCTTCCCCAACGCTCTTCATCGTCGTTGTTAATCGAGGGTCAGCATCCTGGAACTTTTCAAAAGCAAAACGTGGCATCTTTACAACAATGTAATCGAGTGTTGGCTCAAATGATGCTGGGGTTACTTGAGTAATGTCATTCTTTATCTCATCCAGTGTGTAGCCAATAGCTAATTTCGTTGCAATCTTTGCAATAGGAAAACCAGTTGCTTTCGAGGCAAGAGCGCTCGATCTCGAAACACGAGGATTCATCTCAATGACGATGATGCGACCATTATCTGGATTGACAGCAAATTGAATGTTGCAGCCACCTGTATCGACACCAACTTCTCGAATAATATCGATCGACAAATCGCGAAGCTTTTGAAACTCAACATCTGTCAAAGTAAGAGCAGGGGCCACAGTGATTGAATCACCTGTATGTACACCCATTGGGTCTATGTTTTCGATACTGCAGACAATCACAACGTTATCTGCCTTATCGCGCATGACCTCGAGCTCATATTCTTTCCATCCGATGATGGATTCCTCAATAAGAACCTCAGAGGTGGGACTATGTCGCAATCCGGCTCCTGCAATAAGACGCAAGTTCTCCTCGTCAAAGGCAATGCCTGAACCAAGTCCACCCATCGTAAAGGATGGTCTGATCACAACTGGATAATGAAGCTCTTCAGCGGCTTTGAGTACATCTTCAATTGTGTGACAGACCCTTGATTGCGCTGACTCTCCCCCAACTTTTTCAACTATGGCTCTAAACAACTCTCTATTTTCACCACGTTCAATGGCTGCAACATCGGCGCCAATAAGTCGCACGTTGTATTTAGCTAACGTTCCAGCCTCGAAGAGGCCAATAGCAGCATTGAGCGCCGTCTGACCACCAAGCGTTGCAAGCACAGCGTCAGGACGTTCCTTGGCAATGATGCGTTCAATGAACTCTGGAGTTATCGGTTCTATATATGTAGCATCAGCGAATTCAGGATCCGTCATAATTGTTGCAGGATTAGAATTTACTAAAATCACACGGATACCTTCAGCCCTGAGTACACGACAAGCTTGCGTGCCTGAATAATCAAATTCACACGCCTGCCCGATAACAATCGGACCTGAACCGATTACCAATACGCTTTTAATTGTTGTATCGCGCGCCATTATCGGGCCACCACCGGTCTTGGGTACTTCTGCATAAGTTCGACGAATTGGTCAAAGAGGTATGCGGCATCGTGCGGACCGGCTGCAGCCTCGGGATGGTACTGAACGCTAAATGCCCCTCGATCAAGTAATTCAATTCCTTCAACTACATCATCATTGAGACAGATGTGAGTTACTTGTCCGGGACCAAAAACTGTTGTGAAACCAGCATCTATTGGAGCCTTGAGTGCGAAACCATGGTTGTGAGCAGTAATTTCAACCTTGCCATTTCTCTTATCCAAAACAGGTTGATTGATTCCGCGATGCCCAAACTGCAACTTGTACGTCTCAAAACCGAGCGCTCGACCTAAGATTTGATGACCAAAGCAAATTCCGAAAATTGGAATCTCTAGCGACAGAATCTCGCGAACTAATTCAATCGTCTGCGTCATAGTAGAAGGATCACCAGGACCGTTGGATAAGAAAACTCCATCCGGTTTTATTGCTTCCATGTCAGCAAGGGTAGCGTTGTAAGGAAGTACATGGACTTCAATACCGCGCTCTGCCATTGCCCGTGGGGTTGCACCTTTAATTCCGAGATCTATTGCGGCAACCACAAATCGTTTAGTACCTATCGCCGGAACAACGTATGTCTCCTTCGTAGAAACATCATCAGATAGATAAGCGCCGGACATCAGGGCTTGTTTGCGAACTTCAACAACCATCTCCTCTCGGCTTAACTCTTCTCCGGAGAATATTCCTACCCGCATCGCACCACGATTACGCAGATGACGAGTGATCGCACGTGTATCAACTCCCTGAATACCGACAATGCCTTGGTCTATCAGTTCAGCTTCTAAATCTTTCTCGCTGCGCCAGTTACTTGTCAGAGTCGAAGGATTTCTGACAACAAACCCTGCTACCCAATATTTGCTTGACTCGTTATCGGCAGTGTTGACGCCTGTATTTCCAATATGCGGAGCCGTCATGACAACAACTTGTTTGTGATATGAAGGATCCGTTAACGTCTCCTGATAACCAGTCATTCCTGTTTGGAAGACTGCTTCACCGAAAGTTTTTCCCGTTGAAGCCCAGGACTTTCCTTCAAAAATTCTTCCGTCATCTAATACAAAGAAAGCTTTACTCATCATGCACCTGCCCGATAGGTAAGTGCTCCGTTGTAGAAAGTTGCTCCAACAACACCTGGTAATTCCATTCCATGGAATGGAGTATTACGACTCTTAGATGCAACGAGGTCTCTGTCCACTCGGTAGGTTGCAGTTGGATTCATCACAGTTACATGAGCTGGATTTCCAATCGCAATATCTTTTCCGTGTTCCACATAACGACCGATTGCAGCCGGTGTCGTACTCATTCGCTTCACGATTGTTGGCCAATCAGTCAGACCGCTCTGAATCATTGTTAGATTCACGATTGATAGAGCAGTCTCGAGTCCCAGCATTCCGAATGATGCTTCTTGCCACTCGCATTCCTTAGTCTCAGAAGCATGAGGTGCATGATCTGTTGCAACGATGTCAATTGTTCCATCTGCAAGAGCCTCGCGTAGAGAGATAACATCTTGTTCTGTGCGAAGCGGTGGATTCACTTTGTAGATTGGATTGTAACTGCGCGCTAATTCATCTGTGAGAAGTAAGTGATGTGGGGTGACTTCCGCAGTGACAGACATCCCTCGAGACTTAGCCCAACGAATTATCTCAACACCGCCAGCGGTTGTTACATGGCAGATATGTAGTCGCGCTTGCACGTGATCTGCAAGTAAAATATCGCGCGCAATTATTGCTTCCTCGGCAATCGCGGGCCAACCTTTAAGTCCGATCTGTGAGGATACGAAACCTTCATTCATTTGCGATCCGTGAGTAAGCCGTGGCTCTTGCGCATGTTGCGCGATTACAGCATCAAATTTCTTCACATATTCGAGAGCTCTGCGCATAACCAACGGATCAGCAACGCAATTACCATCATCGCTAAATATTCTTACCTTCGCCGCTGAATCAGCCATCGCTCCAATATCGGAGAGGTTCTCCCCCGAAAGGCCCTGAGTAACTGCACCTATTGGAAATACATCAACCAATCCCGCTTCTTGTCCTAATCTGAAGACTTGCTCAACGACCCCCGCGGTATCTGCAACAGGAGTGGTGTTTGCCATTGCACTGATAGCAACAAATCCGCCTTTAGCCGCAGCCTGTGATCCAGTGAGAACTGTCTCTGCATCTTCCTTACCTGGTTCTCGCAGATGTGTGTGAAGATCAACTAAACCAGGAAGAACTATCGAACCACGGGCATCAATAACTGTGTATCCACTTGAATCCAACTTAGACCCAACGTGAGAGATTACTCCTTCAGAAATAGCGACATCGGATTGCGTTCCATTGGCGAGTACTCCACCTTGAATCAAATATTTAGTTGTCATTGCGCGATCTCCAATTCTTGTGAGCCGGCAAGGAGCAGATAGAGAATCGCCATACGCACGCTTACTCCATTCGTTACTTGTTCCAAAATCACAGAACGTGCACTATCTGCACTATCTGCGGTGATCTCAAGGCCACGATTCATCGGACCAGGATGCATCACGATTGCGCTCTGCTTCATCTTCACTAGGCGATCCTTATTCAACCCGAAGTATCGTGAGTATTCACGCGCATTCGGGAAGAACATCTCAGACATTCTCTCGAGCTGAATTCGAAGCATCATGACAGCGTCAACGCTTTCAATCACATCGTCGAAGTTATATGAAATAGTTACAGGCCATGATTCGACTCCGACTGGAAGCAAGGTTGGTGGCGCTACCAGCGTGACATGAGCGCCCAACATCGTGAGAAGTAGAACATTTGAACGTGCTACACGCGAATGAAGAATGTCGCCGACGATTGCTACTCGTAGCCCCGTGAGATCATCGTTACCGTGCGCTAAATGTTTGCGAATAGTGAAGGCATCTAACAGCGCCTGACTTGGGTGTTCATGCGTTCCATCACCAGCATTAATTACCGAACCAGACATCCATTGATTATCTGCAAGCGTTTGCGCCGCTCCTGATGCGCTGTGTCTAATGATTACTGCATCCGCGCCCATCGCTTGCAACGTTTGCGCCGTATCTTTCAGGGACTCACCTTTGCTAACGCTCGACCCTTTGGCTGAAAAATTGATGACATCTGCAGATAAGCGCTTAGCGGCGGCCTCGAAGGAGATACGTGTACGTGTTGAATCCTCGGCGAAGAGATTCACAATTGTGCGCCCGCGAAGAGTAGGCAGTTTCTTCATTGGTCCATCTGAAACTCGGGAGAGCGTTTCTGCGGTATTGAGGATTGACAGAGCTTCGACCTTAGTGAGGTCTGATATAGAAAGTAGGTGTCGCATTACGCATCACCATCTTCGAGTGTCACTTCATCAACGCCATCAAGTTCAGTCATATGTACTTTGATCACTTGAGAGATTGATGTGGGCAAATTCTTTCCTACGTAATCCGCGCGTATAGGCAATTGCCTGTGACCGCGATCTACTAAAACAGCAAGTTGCACGCTTCGTGGCCGCCCAATTTCACCCAATGCATCGAGTGCAGCTCTGATGGTTCTTCCAGAAAAGAGGACGTCATCTACCAGTATTACATCGCGACCCTCGACGCCGAGAGCGGGGATATTGGTGGGCATGAGCGCTCTGGGTGGTCGTAATCGCAGGTCATCGCGATGCAAGGTGATATCTAAAGTTCCGCATTGAATCTCTTTGCCGTCGATCTCTCTCATCGATGACGCGATACGAGAGGCTAAGTGTGCACCTCGCGTAGGAATTCCAAGCAGAGTAATTGAGTTCGAACCAGAGTTACGTTCGAGGATCTCGTGGGAAATGCGCGTTATAGCGCGGGCCATATCTGGCGCAGGCAGAGCAAGGCTCATGTAAATCTCCTTCCCCGCCTCGCAGGACGGGTCGTTAAAGGATGCGGCGCAAGGATACCACCTCTCTTTCAGGGCCTGTGGATAGCCAAGTCGGCGTGTATTTCTCAGAACCTAGAGTCTCTCCCATGTATACAGACCTCACTCTCGGTGAAATAAGCGCAAAATTGCGCGCAGTCAGATTGTCAAAATCCCTCTCACTCAATGATGTTGAGCGCATGAGTAAAGGTTCTCTCAAGGCGGTAGTCCTTGGTTCGTATGAACGCGGTTCAAGATCCTTGAGCGTGAAGCGAGCCTTACATATCTGCAAGCTCTACGAAATTCCTATAAGTGAACTTTTTGGCGAGAAGCCACACCGCGAATCCGCAGGCCGGGTGCGACCGGTCCTTGATCTGCGTCGCATCAGCGCTCGGCGGCTTGATCTTTCACATCCGCAATCCAACAGGTACGAACTAATAGATCGGTTAGTTCGAAACATTTTGCACCAACGGCAAGATTGGAACGGCGAAATCCTGTCAATACGCAGTGGTGATTGCAA
>Ga0209829_10003130_pt1 | contig 12182 bp, 11 predicted proteins | sample C_140205_EF_Meta_FD_187311 | JGI IMG/M metagenome (GOLD analysis project Ga0209829, IMG submission 187311) | Freshwater microbial communities from Lake Croche, Canada to study carbon cycling - C_140205_EF_MetaG (SPAdes) (version 2) | ecosystem: Environmental > Aquatic > Freshwater > Lake...
TAGGTACTGTAAGTTGCTCCAATCCCTTCTAGCTTTCTTTGTAGGGTATACTTGCCTTCTTCTGAAATGTGTTTCTTTTCCTCTCTTAGAGCATCTTTTATGCTATTTTTTGCTTTAGCGGTAACCACATTTTGCAACCAATCCTCCGTAGGTTTTTGTTTGTTGCTGGTAATGATTTCAATTTGATCTCCACTTCTTAATTTGTGACCAATGGGAACCAATTTGTGATTGACTTTGGCGCCGATGCATTTGGAACCAATCGCAGTGTGTATAAAAAAAGCAAAATCTAAAGCAGAACTGTCAATAGGCAACATTTTTACGTCTCCCTTGGGCGTATACACATAAATTTCTTCTGCTAAAAATGAAGTTTTAAAATCTTGTAAAAAATCTATACCATCTTCTTGCTGATTGCCCAAGGCTTCTCTAATTTGTACAAACCATTTATCAAATCGGTCTTCATTTTGAGAACCCTCTTTGTATTTAAAATGAGCAGCCAATCCTTTTTCGGCAATCTCATTCATTCTTTTGGTTCTTATTTGCACTTCCACCCATTTTCCTTGCGGTCCCATTACGGTAGTATGCAAAGCCTCGTATCCATTGCTTTTTGGATTGCTTAACCAATCTCTTAATCTTTCGGGAGAGGGGAGGTATTCGTCGGTAATTAAGGAATACACTTTCCAGCAATCTTCTTTTTCTTTGTCTAATGGAACATCAATAATGATACGAATGGCGAAAAGATCATACACTTCTTCAAAACTGACCCCTTTCTTTTTTATTTTATTCCAAATAGAATGGATGCTTTTAGGTCGGCCTTGAATTTCAAAATCAAATTCTGCTTGTGTTAATTTTTCTTTTAACGGACGAATAAATTCATTGATGTATTTTGTTCTTTCGCGCTTTGTTTCTGCTAATTTTTTTGCAATCTCTTTGTAGGTATCTGGCTCCATGTATTTCATGGACAAATCTTCCAACTCGGTTTTTAAATTGTACAAACCCATACGATGGGCCAGTGGCGCATATACCCAAATGGTTTCAGAGGCAATTTTTAATTGCTTCTCCTGTTTCATTACATCCAGGGTTCGCATATTGTGTAAGCGATCGGCCAATTTTATCAAAATTACCCTTGGATCATCGGTAAGGGTGAGTAATATTTTTTTAAAATTTTCGGCTTGTTGACTGCTGTTGGCATCCATGATGGTAGCAATCTTTGTTAGCCCATCAACAATTTTTGCAATCTCATTTCCGAATTCACTTTTAATATCCTCTAAAGCAATGTCGGTATCTTCTACAGTATCATGAAGCAATGCACAAATAGTACTTCTTACCCCCAATCCAATTTCGTCCACACAAATCATGGCAACGGCAATGGGATGGAGAATATAGGGTTCGCCACTTTTTCGACGCATGGTTTTATGCGCATTGGCTGCCATTTCAAAAGCAGTCCTTAACAATTCTCTATCCCCTTTTTTTAATTTTGGTCTTAAGCTTCTAAGCAATGCGCGATAGTGTCGAACAATTTCTTTTTTTTCTTGTTCGTCATCCAAGTTGTATTTGAGAACAACTTCAGGGGTTTTATCTAAGTCGATCAGGTCCATCTTATTACGAAAATACGTAAAAGGGCTAGGATTTTTACAAAGAACAAACAGATAGTGTAACTTTGAACCCGTATGTCGTCGACCCCGCCCAAACAAATATTCAAAGGTTCCATTTTAAGAAGAGTTTTCTCTTTTGTGAAACCCTATCGTTTCGTATTTTGGACCAATGTCTTTTTGTCCATTGTATTGGCATTTTCAACGCCTATCAGACCTTATTTAATACAGGCCACTGTGAATGCAGCCATTGGGAAAGCCATGACTTTGCCTAGTTGGGTACATTGGGTCTTGCCCAATAATGCATTTGACACCGCCATACAGCTTATTTTATCCATCACCGTTTTTCAAGTCGTATTTATATTGTTTGAAACCTTGGTTCGTTTCTTTTTCACTTTTGGGATGGCCTGGCTGGGACAACAAGTGATTAGAGATTTAAGAAATAAAGTGTACCATAAAATCATGCATTGGGAAATGCGTCAGTTTGATAAAACACCCATTGGCACTTTAACTACGAGAACCATTAATGACATTGAAAGTATCAATGATATTTTTTCGGATGGACTCATTCCCATTTTGGCGGACTTGTTAACGATTATAGTCACACTCACTACCATGTTTGTAATTGATTGGAAATTAACATTGATTTGTTTGATTCCATTTCCTATTATGCTGGTAGCCACTTATTTTTTTAAAGAGAGTGTCAATAAAAGTTTCAATCAAGTACGAAATGCAGTAGCTGCTTTAAATGCATTTGTGCAAGAACATATTTCAGGCATGCAAGTGGTGCAAGCTTTTTCGGCAGAAGAAAAAGAAATGCAAAAATTTTCTAAAATAAATGAGGGGCATAAAGCAGCCAATATCAAAGCTATTTTTGCTTACTCTGTTTTCTTTCCAGTGGTAGAAGTGGTGTTGGCTTTGAGCATTGGTTTGATTGTGTGGTGGGTGGCAGATCGTTCATTAGATGCAGGATTGTTAGTAGCATTTATATTGTTCTTAAACCAAATTTTTAGACCCCTTAGAATGATTGCCGATAAATTCAATGTGCTACAAATGGGGATGGTAGCGGCCGAGCGCGTTTTTAAAGTATTGGACAATCAAGATGTGACTTTGGATGAAGGCACTTATGCGCCTGTGCAGATCCATGGGAAAATAGCTTTTAAAGAAGTATGTTTTGCGTACAACGAACCCAATTGGGTGTTGGACCATTTGAATTTTGATGTGGACGCAGGAACCACCGTGGCCTTGGTAGGATCTACAGGAAGTGGCAAGACCTCTATTATTAGTATTTTAAATAGATTGTATCCTTACCAATCTGGCGCCATCTTATTAGACGATCATCCCATTGAATCTTATTCCTTGGATCGATTGAGGGCATCCGTGGGAGTGGTGCTGCAGGATGTATTTTTATTTTCAGGTTCTGTTTTAGACAATATTACTTTACGCAACAAAGACATTCGCAAGGAACAAGTGTATGAGGCAGCTAAAATGATTGGCATGCATGATTTTATTTTGCAATTGCCTGGAGGCTATGATTATCAAGTGATGGAAAGGGGAGCCACATTAAGCTTGGGCCAAAGACAACTTTTAAGTTTTATCAGAGCCTTATTGTACAATCCATCCATCTTAATATTGGACGAAGCCACTTCCTCTATCGATACAGAAAGTGAGCAATTGATAGAGCGTGCCATTGATACCTTAATCAAAGGACGTACTTCCATCGTGATTGCACACCGACTTTCGACCATTCGAAAAGCCAATAAAATTATTGTTTTAGATCAAGGCCAAATCAAAGAAATGGGCACCCATTTGGAGCTAATGCAACAGGGGGGACTTTATGCTACTTTAAACGAAATGCAATTTGAACAAAAGAAAGTTTCTTAATTCTTTTAATACCTTGATTTTCATTTAGTTATAATTATTTTGATTTTTAATATTTCGATTCAATTTCTCTCTAAATTTCTGCTAATTCAAAGGCTTTCTTCTTATCTTTGCAGCAAATTTTCAAATAAGTATGGTCCTCAATCGCATTAAACCTTTATTGGCAGCAAGTTTCAGCCTTATTTTCTTGTTCAATACACTTACCAGTCAGGCTGCTGAAAAAGCAGAGGCAAAAGAAGCGGGTAGTTTTAATGTTACGGAAACTATTTTGGAACACATCAAAGACGACCACAGTTGGCATTTATGGGGGCACACTACCATTTCTTTGCCAGTAATTTTATATACACCTCAAGGCGTAGAAATATTTTCTTCAGCTAAATTGGTCGACGAACATCATGAGCCAGTCGTTTACAAAGGAAAATTTGATTACAAATTGGTAGCAGGCAAAACCAAAATTATGAATGCTGCGGGAGCAGTAGATGTAACTGCTAGTAAAAAATTGTGGGATTTTTCTATTACCAAAAATGTAGCCAGTTTATTTATTTCTGTGATCGTTTTATTGTTGGTTATACTTAGTGCAGCCAGTGCTTATAAGAAAACAGGCATTACTTCTGCACCAAAAGGATTGCAATCTTTTATGGAACCTATTATTTTATTTGTTAGAGATGAAATTGCACTTCCAAATATTGGTGCTAAGCGTTATGCAAAGTACATGCCCTTTTTATTGACCATTTTCTTTTTGATTTTAACCAATAACTTTTTAGGTTTGATTCCAATATTTCCAGGCGGCGCCAATGTGAGTGGCAATATTGCTTTTACGATGACTTTAGCCGTTTGTGTTTTTATCGTAGTCAATTTAAGTTCTAATAAAAATTATTGGGAGCATATTTTTTGGATGCCAGGCATGCATTGGTCTATGAAATTATTTTTAGCACCCATTGAATTAATTGGGGTGTTTAACAAGCCTATTTCTTTGATGATCCGATTGTTCGCAAATATTACAGCGGGTCATATCTTGGTATTGAGCTTGGTTTGTTTGATATTTATTTTCAAAACAGTGTATGCAGCTGCAGTAGCGGTGCCTTTCGTAATTTTTATATTCTTGATAGAATTGCTAGTCGCTTTTTTACAAGCCTATATTTTTACCATGCTTACTGCGATGTACATTGGTATGGCTTCAGAAGAAGCACATCATGACCATCCTGCAACAGAAGGAGCAGCCAAAGAATTAGCACATCATTAAAATATTTATAAATTTTTTTTCAATAACAATTAAAACGTAAAAAAATGGTAGTAGGAAGTGTTGCCGCAATCGGCGCTGGATTAGCTGCTATCGGTGCTGGAATTGGCATCGGTCTAATTGGTAAAGGAGCGGTAGAAAGTATTGCTCGTCAACCAGAAGCAGTGAATGATATTCGTTCTAACATGATCGTAATGGCTGCCTTCGTTGAGGCCGTAGCTTTATTTGCGGTGGTGGTTGCCCTATTGGGGAACGGATAATCTATCAAAAGATTTCCAAAAGCATTATAGGCCCTAGCACAGGGCGATGGGCCTATAATTTTTTAAAAGGTAAGCTTGTAAAAACGAAGAAAAGATTTTAATCATTAAGATAAATTAAGGAGTATGTTGTTAGAAATAAACCCATTGGTGTTGCCAGATATCGGATTGGTATTTTGGAATACCGTTGCCTTTATTGGACTATTAGTTGTTTTGGGAAAGTTTGCTTGGAAGCCTATGTTAAAAGCCATCTCTGATAGAGAAAAAGGCATTGCAGATTCTTTAGCAAAAGCCGACCAAATGAAAGCAGATTTGTCTGCCATGCAAAATGAGAATGAAGCATTATTGGCTAAGGCGCGTGAAGAAAGGGCAACTTTGATTAAAGAAGCCAAAGAAGCTTCTGAGAAAATGGTAGCTGAGGCAAAAGACAAAGCAAAATCTGAATATGAAAGAATTGTAGCAGATGCGCAAGTGGCAATTACCCAACAAAAAAATGCAGCTTTAACCGAAGTGAAGAATCAAGTAGGTTCTTTGGTAGTAGAAGTAGCAGAAAAAGTGTTGCGTAAGGAACTGTCAAATAAAGCAGAGCAAGAAAAATATATTCAACAATTAGCAGACGGAGTTAAGTTAAATTAAATTGTAAGAAATGGCCAACGCACGATTAGCAGGTAGGTACGCAAAAAGTTTATTGGATTTAGCTACAGAGCAAGGTCAATTGGAAGCGGTATATGCGGATATGAAGTATTTGCATGCTGTTTGCCAAGCAAGTAGTGAATTGGTAAATGTATTGCGCAGTCCAATTATCAAAGCAGACCAAAAAAACAGCATCCTTGCCGAGGTTTTTAAAAACAAAGTAGGTTTGTTGTCTAACTCTTTTATGGTGTTATTGGTAAAAAAGGGTCGTGAAAGTGAATTGCCCGAAATGGCTGCTGCTTTTATACAGCAATACAATGCCATTAAAGGTATTCATCAAGTAACATTAACTACTGCGGTAGAAGTAAGTGATGTATTGAAGAAGTCAATTGAAGCCAAAGTGAAAGCAGAAACTTCATTTGCAACGGTAGAGCTTACTACCAAAACGGATGAGAACTTAATTGGCGGTTTTGTTTTAGAGTTTAATAATAATTTAGTGGACGCAAGTATTGCTAGAGATTTGAAAGACATCAAAAGACAATTCATTAGCAATGAATTTATAGGAAAAATAAAATAATAATAATACAATAAAATAATCTGTTATGGTGGACATTAAACCTGATGAAATTTCAGCAATTCTTAGACAGCAATTAAGCAATTTTAATGCAGCTGCTGATTTAGAAGAAGTGGGAACCGTATTGCAAGTGGGTGATGGTATTGCCCGTGTATATGGTTTAAATGGTGTTAGAAGTGGAGAGTTGGTAGAATTTGAAAACGGTACCAAAGCCATTGCCCTTAACTTAGAAGAAGACAATGTGGGAGTGGTATTGATGGGAGACAGTAAATCTATCAAAGAAGGAAATAAAGTAAAAAGAACTGGTGAGATTGCTTCTATTAAAGTAGGAGAAGGCTTAGTAGGTCGTGTAATTAATACCTTGGGAGAGCCAATTGATGGCAAAGGTCCTATTAAAGGGGAGCTGTATGAAATGCCATTGGAGCGTAAAGCGCCAGGGGTTATTTTTCGTGAGCCAGTAAAAGAACCATTGCAAACAGGTATTAAAGCGATTGATGCGATGATACCTATTGGACGTGGTCAACGTGAGTTGGTGATTGGTGATCGTCAAACAGGAAAAACAGCTATTTGTGTTGATACCATTATCAATCAAAAAGAATTTTATGATGCTGGAAAACCAGTATACTGTATCTATGTAGCGATTGGACAAAAAGCTTCTACGATTGCAGGTGTAATGAAAACATTTGAAGACAATGGTGCGATGGCCTATACAACCATAGTTGCAGCACCTGCTGCAGATCCTGCTCCATTACAATTCTATGCTCCTTTCGCGGGTGCAGCCATTGGAGAATTCTTCCGTGATACTGGTCGTCCTGCATTGATTGTGTATGATGATTTGTCAAAACAAGCGGTGGCGTATCGTGAGGTTTCATTATTATTACGTCGCCCTCCAGGACGTGAAGCATATCCAGGGGATGTATTCTATTTGCACAGTCGTTTATTAGAGCGTGCTGCGAAAGTAATAGCCAATGATGATGTAGCAAAAGACATGAATGATTTGCCAGCTTCTATCAAACATTTGGTAAAAGGTGGTGGATCTTTAACCGCTTTGCCTATTATTGAAACACAAGCGGGTGACGTTTCTGCTTATATTCCTACCAACGTAATTTCTATTACCGATGGACAAATATTCTTAGAAGGGAACTTGTTTAACGCAGGTATTCGTCCAGCGATCAACGTAGGTATTTCTGTAAGTCGTGTGGGTGGTAACGCGCAAATCAAATCCATGAAAAAAGTATCTGGTACTTTAAAATTGGACCAAGCATTATACAGAGAGTTAGAAGCGTTCTCTAAATTTGGTGGCGACTTAGATGCTGCTACTAAATCGGTAATTGATAAAGGAGCTAGAAACGTGGAAATATTAAAACAAGCGCAATACAGCCCTTTCTCGGTAGAGAAGCAAGTAGCTATCATTTATTTAGGAACCAATGGCTTATTGAAAGAAGTATCGGTTCGTAAGGTAAAAGAATTTGAAGCCCATTTCTTATTAGAGATGAGCAATAAATTACCCAACGTGCTAGCTGAATTTAAAAAAGGTAATTTACCAGAAGATGGCTTGAAGCAAATGGTAGATTTAGCCAATAGCATTATACCTCAATACAAATAGTAGTTTATCTATTTTATAGTAAAACCCCGAACTATGTTCGGGGTTTTTTGTTATTAGGGTATGTCGGTGATTAAAGTACAACATATTAGCAAGCATTTTGGAAACCTGAAGGCAGTGGATGACCTTAGTTTTGAAGTGCAAGCTGGGCAGGTTTTTGGCTTTTTAGGTCAAAATGGATCTGGTAAAAGTACCACGATACGAATGTTGTTGTCCTTGATTCATCCAAGCAGCGGAAGTATTGAGATATTTGGGAAATCCATTGAAAAAAATAGAGCAGCCATTTTAGAGCAGGTAGGCGCCATCATTGAGCGGCCCGATTTGTATCCTTATTTAAATGCAAAAGAGCATTTGCAATTGTTTGCCAAAGTAAGAAAACAAAAAATACCAGCTGGCGCCATTGATGCCACCTTAGAAAAAGTAGGCTTATTTCATCGTGCAAAAGATAAAGTGCAAACTTTTTCCTTAGGAATGAAACAAAGGTTGGGTATTGCGATTGCCTTAGTGCACAATCCGAGTTTAATTATATTAGATGAGCCCACCAATGGACTAGATCCGCAAGGGATAGCAGCTATTCGAACACTTATTAAGCAGTTGGCAAAAGAAGAAGGGAAGACGGTATTTGTTTCTTCTCATTTGCTCTCAGAAATTGAGCAAGTGGCCGATCAAATATTAATCATTCATCAAGGAAAAAAAATAATAGAAGGGGTGACCAAGGATTTGCTTGACCCGCAAAGGAGAATTGTACAAATAAAAACGATGGATGATGCAGGTACGCTTCAAGTGATAGTGGCAGGGAGTTTTAGTAATTATTTATTACCCAGAAGGGAAGGTATCTTTTTAAAAATACCTACTTATGAAATTCCCTTGCTCAATGAAACACTCGTAAAAGCGGGTGTTGCTTTGCTTGCCATCGAAACCAAGAATTCTTTAGAAGATTATTTTTTACAAATCACATCAAACGCTTAATTATGTGGTCATTGATTCAGGTGGAATTGTACAAAATTTTTAGGCGGCCCAGAACCTATATTGCTTTTGGAGCGGTGGCGGCATTGATTGTAGTGATTCAATTGGGTTTGAAAATTGATGGCAATTCTTATGCTGCATTTTTAATGAAGGACATTAATGACACTTTAACTGTAGATGGCAAAGTGTTGAATGGGTATTTAATATGTTATATATTATTACAATTGTTATTGGTGCATGTTCCTTTGCTAGTGGCATTGATCGCGGCCGATATGCTTTCGGGAGAAGCCAATTTAGGCACTTTGCGATTGCTGTTTAGTACCCCTTTTAGTAGAACCCAATGGGTGCTAGCGAAGTTTATAGCTGCCAGTGTGTATACTATTTTACTTTTGATTTGGTTGGCTTTTTTAGCACTTTTCGTAAGCATGTGGGTATTTGGTACCGATGATTTATTTTTAATGAAATCGAACTATGTGGTATTGATAGAACAAAAGGATGTGCTTTGGAGATATGTGGGTGCTTTTGTATTTGCCAGCTTTTCCTTGTTAACCGTTACCAGCCTTGGTTTTTTAATGTCGAGTATGGCAGGCAATTCCATTGGACCTATTGTGGGCACCATGAGCGCCATTGTATTTTTTACCATCTTAAGTACTTTAAACATTCCTTTGTTTACGATCATTAAGCCTTATTTGTTTACAACGCACATGAACAATTGGAAAGAGTTTTTTGATATAAAAGTAAATGCTAGAAATGAAGCCATCACAGGTAGTATTTTAAATATTCCTAAAATAAAAACATCTTTGATAGTATTAACTTTGCATATTATTTTATTTGTTACCGCGTCCATTATGATCATGAAGAAAAAAGACATCCTTAGTTAAGCCTGCCATGAAAAATTATAAAGTAATATTAGTTGTAGGGGCATTGTTTTTGTTAAGTTTTATGAGTTCCATGCCTCTTGCAACGCAATTGGATCCCTTGATAGAAAAAGTAAGCCAAAAATTAGCCTTGGTAAATGATTATGTGGCAGAAGGAAATATGAAGACGGATGTGGCTTTCATAAAAGCGTCACTTGGCAAAGTAAAAGTTTATTTTAAAAAGCCTAATTTATTAAAAGTAAAAAAAGAAGGGGGCATTTCCTTGTTGCCCAGGGGAGGCGTGTCGCTAACTATTAATACACTTTTAAATACAAAGCAGTACACCACCATTCCTGCAGGTACGCAGTTGTTGAATGGCAAGAATTTAACAGTCATAAAATTAATACCAACAGATGATAATTTAGACTGGGTGATTTCCACCTTGTGGATTGACCCAATAGCGGCTTTGGTGTATAAAACAGCCACCACCACTAAGGAAAATGGCAGTTATGAAATAACCATGCAATATGGTGAATATGCCAATTATGGGCTGGCTAGTAAAATTATTTTTAGTTTTAATACCAAAGATTATAAATTGCCTAACGGAATTACTTTAGAATTTGGTGACGAAGATCCTTCGGCTAAGCAAAAGGCACTTAAAAATAAAAAAGGGACCATCGAAATAACTTATTCTAAGTATTCCATTAATAAAGGCATACCTAGTAATCTATTTTAAAAATGAGAGCTGTTTTTCTTTTGCTATCTTTTTTCATCCTCTTAAACAAGGGCCATGCACAAACGGCTACCCCTTCTTTTTCTAAAAGCTTGGAGGCGGCAGTACTGATGTTTGATAAGTCTCAAACGCAACAACAGTATGATTTGATTTTTGCAAAAATGGAGGAATTGCACCTGCAAGATCCTTCTGCTTGGCTGCCTGCTTATTATGCAAGCATCATCAAAGCGAGAATGGCCATAAAAAAAATGGGGAATTCAGAAAAGCTGTCAGAAGAAGCAATCAAGTGGCTGGCCATTGCAAAGGAACTACATTACAGTGACGAGGTCTTGTGCTTGGAAAGTTTAGTATATACTTCTAAAATGTCAGTGAGCCCTACTTTTAGATGGAATGCCTATGAATCAAAAATAAAAAAGCCATTAGAACAGGCCATTGGATTAAATAAAAACAATCCAAGAGCTTATTTGCTAAAAGCAAGTTTAGCGTATCGATTGCCTTTTTTTTATGGAGGAGGCTGCAAAGCTGCTATACCCATGCTTCAAAAAGCAAATGGTATATTTGAAACTCAAAAAAATGAGTTTACTGTAATGCCACATTGGGGAAGAGCCCTTGTGTTGGAGCTTGTAAAAGCTTGCCCCATTGATTAATAAAAAATTCTAAAGCAAGGAAATTAGTTTAGCCTTCATTTTCATACAATCTTTCATCCACCGCGCCAGCAAACATTCTGGCACTTATTTTCTTAAGTGGATTCAAACGCATATCGGTATAGCCTTGACGGGCATGAATAATTCTTGCACATTCAAAAATGCTCGCCGTAAATGAACCTGCATCGGCTTTGTTTTTTCCTGCAATATCAAAAGCAGTTCCGTGATCGGGGCTGGTTCTTACAATAGGCAATCCTGCTGTAAAATTTACACCCTCACCAAAGGCCAATGATTTAAAGGGAATCAATCCTTGGTCATGGTACATAGCCAATACGCCATCAAATTTTTCATGGGCACCTCTGGCAAAAAAAGCATCGGCAGAGTAAGGTCCGTATACCAACATTTGTTGCTTGCTTTCTTTGATAGCAGGTTTTATAATTTCAATTTCTTCTTTGCCTATTAAGCCTTCGTCTCCTGCATGTGGGTTTAAAGCCAACACGGCAATGCGAGGGGCGTCAATGCCAAAATCTTTTTTTAAACTACTGTATAAAATAGATAATTTTTGTTTTATTTTATCTTTCGTAATATGCTTGCCTACTTCCTGTATGGTAACATGTTCGGTAACCAAAGCCATTCTTAAATTATCTGCAACTAATAACATTAAATTTTCCGTGTTTCCAAAGGCATGTTGCAAATAAGGTGTATGCCCACTAAAATTAAAATTGGGAGATTGAATATTTTTTTTGTGTATAGGAGCAGTAACAATACCATCAATTTGTTTATTTTTTAAAGCAGCTACAGCAGCTTCTAAAGATAGCAAAGCATATTTACCACCTATTTCTGTCATTTCTCCTGGTGTAATGGCCACTTCCTCTTCCCAACAGTTTACTAGGTTTACTTGCTTTGTATTTAATTTAGAGAGGTCGGTGGTAGGAGCAAAAGTGATGGCATATTCTGGCAACCCTTTTTTATAAAAATTAAGGCATTTATTATTGGCAAATACAACCGGTATGATAAAATCCAACAAACGGTTATCAGACAATGATTTGATGATTAATTCAAGGCCAATGCCATTTAAATCACCGCAGGTAAAGCCTATGATTGGTTTTCTGATGTCTGGGTTCATATCCATTTGATTAGGCTGTAAAAGTACGCACAAAAACCTAACTTTGCCTCATGCAATACACGCTAAAAAAGTCGCTGGG
>Ga0209829_10003131_pt1 | contig 12181 bp, 9 predicted proteins | sample C_140205_EF_Meta_FD_187311 | JGI IMG/M metagenome (GOLD analysis project Ga0209829, IMG submission 187311) | Freshwater microbial communities from Lake Croche, Canada to study carbon cycling - C_140205_EF_MetaG (SPAdes) (version 2) | ecosystem: Environmental > Aquatic > Freshwater > Lake...
ACATCGCCCACAGGGGAGCGGGCTGGCTTTCGGGAGCGAGATCTACCTTCTCGCGCTTCACGGCGGAGTGAAGGCGATCAAGATCGGTGCTGTCAGGATGGGCGGGTGCGCTCATGGGGGCGTGCGGGTCGCGAGAGGGGGCTACTTTTTGGCGGGCGAGGCAGCGACGGCTGCATTCTGTCCGGGGACGGGATAATCCTTTTTGAGAGAGAGAAGGTATTCGACGAGCTGCTTGGCTTCTTGGGTCGGAACGACTTCATAACCGGCAGGCGGCGCGAATTTTCTCGGTAGTTTCACGGAACCCTCGGATAGGGGTCCCTGGATCTTCTGCAATTTGAAGAGGCCGGTGTAGGCGGGCATTGTGCTCCAGTCATGGACGGAACGCGGTGAGTAGAGGTGCTGGTAGAGCGCGGCAGCAGACGGAGCACGCCAGCCGAAATTGGCGAGGTCAGGGCCGACTCGCTGAATGCCGAGCAGGGCGTATTTCTCGCCGAGGTAGTCGCCCAGTACGTTAGGACGGGCCGGAGTGGTGGGGCGGGCTTCCTGATCCTGGCCCCAGCCTTTGTACCAGCCATCAAGGCCGAGCTGAACCGGACGGATCATCTGCGTGTGGCACTGATTGCAGCCTTCGCGGATGTAAACGAGCTGGCCCTGGCCGTTGATGGGAGCAGGCGGGAAATAACCTTCGACGCCGTCTTTGTCCTTGTCATAGGCGACAGGGGTGAGCTGCTCGTACTGCATCGCCGGAAGGACGATGAGACACAGCCAAGGCAGCCCGAAGGCGGCGGCGAGACCGAGAATGAATGTGCGGAAGTTCGTCATGCTGCGTGGGCTTCGTGGGGAAGAGCGTGATCGTCGTGGTCGTGACCGAGCAGGGTGGGTGCCGAACTACGGCGGCCCAAGCCTGCGACCATGAGGAGGAGATGAAGAAGGAACATGCAGTTCGAGAAGCTGATGAGCGCCCAGGCCACCGCACGGGAGACCACGTAGGGGCGGGAATTGACGACGTGATTCATGAAGGTCTGATCCCAATGCTCAGGATCATTCAAATCCGCGCCCTGCTGCCAGCCAGCGACGAGGCTCATGATGACGATGGTGCCGATGCCATAGACCGAGAACCAGAAGTGATTGCGAATGAGGCGGACGCTGAGCCATTCACAGCCGGAGAGACGCGGCACGATGTAGTAGATGGCACCGAAGACGCACATGCTGAAGAAGCCGTAAACGCTGACCACCTGGAAGGCGTACCAGGACTGGGTGAACTGCATGCTGGCACCGGTCCAGAAGGCGGAATTCAAGGCGAGAACCAAGCCCGACACAGGATAGAACAGTGCTCCAAAGAAGATGAAGCGAAGGGTGGGGCTGGCGGCAACGGCGCTGTGCTTGCCGATGGTGGTGAGGTGATGATTGAGACCGACGAAACCGACCGGGATAAGCAGCAGCACACCGGCGCAGGCCCCGACCGAGGACATCCAGGCTGGCAGCGGGCCGCCCATGTATTTCTGCATGCCCGTCCAACCACCGAGGATAGCGAGGCTCCAGAAACCCGCGGAAGCGAGCTGTGCCGAGGCAATGGGCTGACCGGTGATCTTTGGGATGAAGTAGTAGGCCGAACCGACACCGACCGGAACGAAGAAGAGGAGGATCACAGCGTGGATGTACCAGGCGTCAATGCCGGCACCAATGGCACCGAGGGCAGGCAGGCAGTGCAGCGCGACGTTGGCGGTGATGAAGATCCAAGGGAACCAGAAGCAGGCGCCGAGAATGTACCAAGTGCTGACCATGAAGCCTTCAGGGCGGAAGGCGCGGCCAAACATGCGGGCGATGGGCCAGGCATAGCAAAGGAAGCAGATGAGCATCACCGGCCAGACAAACTTTGGCATCTCAAGCCACTCGATCGAGGTGCTCTTGCCCATGTGGATGGCGAGAATGCCAAAGGTGATGGTGATGTTCCAGAAGACGCCTGCGGTGATGAGGAGGGTTTTACCACCCTTCAATTCCTGACCCGAGCGGCGGGCCATGATCCAGAGCATCACGCCCAGAGCCGCCTGGACGCCCCAGCCATAAACGAGGGCATTGATGTGCGCCGGCTGAAGACGGCCATAGGTGATGTACTGGCAGTTTCCGAGAAACTCAGGCTCCACCAGCTTGATCGCGGCGAGGACGCCGAGAAGCGTGGAGAGCATGAGCCAGAAGGCTCCGTTGGTGAAGAGGAAAAGCACAGGGCCTTTCACCGACTTGTCGATCGCCGCGCGGCGAAGATTGTCGGCCTGAAGGTCCGTGTCAGAAGTGGCGGGAGTGGTCTGCATGACTTACTTGGGCGAAGCGGGTGCGGCAGGGGCGGGTGCAGGAGCTGCGGGTGCAGCAGGAACGGGAGTTGCGGAGGCTGCGGCTGGAGCTGGTGCGCCGGGAGCAGGAGCTGCTGGGGCAGGTGCGGGAGCCGCAGCGGCTTGTTTGAGCTGGGTGGGGGAGCCGGGAACGACTTGGGTGCTGGTGACCTGCTTTTTCGCGGCGAGGGTTTTGAGCGACTTATCAAACAGTGCCTGTTTCTTGGCGGGGTCGTTCAGGCCGAGCTTGACGATGTTATCTGTCTGAGCCTTGAGGATCTCAGCAGTGTTGTCACTGCGCTCCTTTGCTCGGGGGTCAAAACCCTGCTTCGAGTCACTGAGGGCCTGGATAAGGACGAAGAGCACGGCGAAGCCCGCGAAGGCTCCGAGCACCCACGTGAAGGTGGCACCGGCTTTTTTGGATGGATCTGGCTGCGACATGGAGAAACGGGGAATCAGTTGACGACGTTCACGGACTCGAGGAGGCGCGGGTCACGCCATGGATAGAGGCTGTATTTGGCCAGGCCACGGAGGTAGAGGAAACCCATGGTGCCAAAGACGGCGCAAAATGCGGCGATGTCCTGCACCCACGCATAGGGAACCACAACGCCCAGGCCAAGGGAAGGACCCCGCTCAGGGATGACGTTCCAGTACATGTCCACAACGTGCATGAAGAGAATCCAGAGACAGCCGAGGGCCATGAACGTGGTGTTTTTCTTTTTCTGCTGGGAGAGGAGAAACAGGAAGGGAACAACGAAGTGGCCGAGGAGAATGAAGATGGAAACTTCACGCCAGCCTTCCGTGTTACGGGTGAGGTAGAAGCGGGTTTCTTCCGTGATGTTGGCGTACCAGATCAGGAAATACTGGCTGAAGGAGATGTAGGCCCAGAACACCGTGAAGGCGAAGAGGAGCTTGCCCATGAGGTGGTAATGCTCATCCGTGACGACCTTCTGCATGTAGCCGAGGCTGCGCAGCCAGATGACGACCAGGATCGACGCGGCCATGGAGGCCCAGGCGCAACCGGCGAAGATGTAAACGCCCCACATGGTGGAGAACCAGTTGTAGTCGAGACCCACGAGCCAGTCATAGGCCGCGAAAGTGACGGTCAGAGCAAAGGGCAGCAGGACGATGCAGGAGAACTGACGCGCGCTGATGGTGTGTTTGATGTCGCCATCCTGCTCCTGCTTGAGGGACTTGCCGCGCAGGGTGCGGGCGATGAACCAGAGGACAAGGAAATACAGGCCAAACCGGATGTACCAGGCGTTCAGGTTCATGTAACCGAACTTGGTGACCAGCACGTGCAGGTGCGGGTTGGGTGCCAGTTTCTGATCGGGATCTCCTTCAACAACCAGGTGGTGGAGCGCTTCCTTGACGGTGGAGTGGTGGTGATCCGCCAATACCTTTGCGTTGTCGTGATGGCCCATCCACTCATAGAGCGGGCGGTTCACGGCTGGGAGAAGCAGCGGGGAGGCGAGGATGGCCAGGGGGATGACCATGTTGGCCAGGTTTTCCCAGATGCGGCGCACGGCCACACCCCAGCTGGAGTTGGAAGCGCTGTGGAGCAGGATCCAGAAGCAGCCGCCGACCACAAAGGTGAAGGAGAAGAAGACCGCGAACAGCCAGGAGTAGGCGAAGGTGTCCGTGTTCGTGAAGAAGAAGAAGGCCGATGCTGCGAGGCCAAGCAGGCCGAAAAGGCCGAATGAGCTAATGAGCTTGCCGCCCTTGGCTGGTTCGAACTTTTCTCCGCCTTGGGGCAGATCTTTGAAGGTGACGTGGTGACTCATGCCGGGATTCGCGTGATCGTGCCGTTACTGGAGGGGAAGTGTGACGCCAGACTCTTTAGCGGCGAGTTGCAGGGAGCGGATGTAGGCCACAATGGCCCAGCGGTCGCGCAAAGTGATGTTGCCGCCGTAGCCGCCCATCAAACCTTTGCCGTTGGTGATGACATCAAAGATGGCACCATCCGCGCGGTAGGCGGCGGCATTGGCAGGGTCCGTGTTGCCGGGCTGCTGAAAGTTGAAGGCGGTGAGAATGCCGTATTTGGAGGTCACGCCCTTGCCGTTGCCGGAAGCACCGTGGCAGATGGCGCAGTGGATGCCGTACCGTTGCTCACCCCGCTTGAGGAAGGCGGCGTTGAAGACTTTGTCATCTCCAGTGATCTCGGTTGGCAGACCGTCGCCGTAGAAATCGCCGAATTTGCCGGTGTCATAGTAACCCAGACCGCTGGTGAAGGCGACGCGGGCAGGCTTGGGACCGTCCGCTGCGGGTTTGGCAGGAATTTCAAAACCCATGGGCAGGGTGCCTTTGACGGGCATGCGGGCGCCACGGCCATCGGCAAAGAATTCGCTGGAGGCCTGGTATTTGATTTTTGCCTGATTGTCCATGTCCGGGATGATTTCGAGCGGCGGCAGTTCGGATTTGCTGCCGCGGAAACCGAACGCGCTCACAATGATCGCGCCGACAAACAGATAGCTGAGAAAGAAGTACTTCATGGTGCGGGTAAGCGAGGCTTAGATTTCGTCCTCCACGAGTTCGATGTTCTTGCCGCCGGCTTTTTCGAGAAGGCTCTTGGTGCCTTCCTGGGAGAACTTGGGGTCGCGGGCTTCGATGCAGACGAAGAAACCGTCGTCCGAGAACTTGCTGAAGTTCTTGGAAACAAACAGGGGGTGGTTCCAGCGCGGCAGGCCGATGAGCGCCAGCAGGCCGAACAGGGTGGTGAAGGCGCTGAACAGAATCGTCAGCTCAAACATCACGGGGAAGAAGGCCGGGAGGGTCCAGAGGTCGGTGGGCTTGCCCTGCACGACGGTCGGGTAGGTTTCGATGATCTTCTGCAGGAAGCCGAGGCCGATGCTGCTCCAGAAATTGGTCTGGGTGATGGTTTCCAGGGTGAAGGCGACTGCGGTGCCAGTGATGCCGCCGCAGAAAACGAGAACAGGCAGCTTGGAGCGGGGATTGCCCATCGCCTCATCCATGCCGTGAATCGGGAAGGGGGAGTGTACGTCCCAGCGCTGATAACCGGCATCGCGCACATGCTCGGCGGCATGATAGAGGTCCTTCACGCTGTCAAATTCAGCGAGGTAGCCGTGGACTCGTTTGAGGGTGGTGCTCACAGTCGGGGTGCGGTTATAAAGTTAGGCGGCAACGGGTTTGGGGACGTGGCGGTCGGGGTAGTCCATGAGGTCTTCCTCCTGGATGCCCTTTTCATCATGGTCGTCCTTGTGCGGGTTCGACTGCGGGAGCACCCCTTTGACTTCGCCGATGGCGATGACAGGCAGGAAGCGCAGGAACAGCAGGAACAGCATCATGAAGAAGCCGAAAGTGCCGAGGAAAGTGTACTTATCGACCCAGGTGGCCTCATAGACGCGCCAGGAACCCGGCGTCATGTGGCGCTCCAAGGTGGTGGCGATGATGACGTAGCGCTCGAACCACATGCCGGCGTTCACGAACATGCAGACGACCATGACGACCCAGACATTGTGACGGCACCAGCGGCTCCAGAAGAGCTGAGGAGCAAACACGTTGCAGCTGAACATCCAGTAGTAGGCCCAGGTGGAAGGACCGGTGAGACCACGCAGCGTGAAGGCGGCGGCTTCATACGGATTGGCGCTGTAATAGGCCACGAAGAGCTCCATGCAGTAGGCGTAACCGACGATCGTGCCCGTGAGCAGGATGATCTTGGCCATGTTGTCGATGTGCTTCGCCGTGATGAGGTCATCCAGGCCGTAAATGCGACGCACGGGAAGCATCAGCGTCAGCACCATCGCGAAACCACCGAAGATGGCGCCTGCGACGAAGTAGGGCGGGAAGATGGTGGTGTGCCAGCCTGGAACGATGGAGGTGGCGAAGTCAAAGGACACGACGGAGTGCACGGAGAGCACCAGAGGCGTGGAGAGAGCGGCCAGGAGGAGGTAGGCGGTTTCGTAGTGGCTCCAATGGCGGTTGCCACCGCGCCAGCCGAGGGCAAACAGGCCGTAGAGGAATTTCTTCAAGCCCGGACGGCAGCGGTCACGCAGCGTGGCAAGGTCGGGCACAAGACCCAGGAACCAGAAGACGGCGGAAACGCTGAAGTAGGTCGAGACGGCAAACACGTCCCAGAGCAGGGGGGACTTAAAGTTCTGCCAGATGGCGTTGGCGTTCGGGATGGGTGCGAGGAACCACACCATCCAGACACGACCGACGTGGAAGGCCGGGAAGAGACCGGCGCACATCACGGCGAAGATCGTCATGGCTTCCGCAGCACGGTTCACGGACGTACGCCACTTCTGGCGGGTGAGGAACAAGATGGCGGAGATGAGCGTGCCGGCGTGACCGATACCGATCCAGAACACGAAGTTCGTGATGTCCCAGGCCCAGGCGACCGGCTGCTTCTGACCCCAAACACCGACGCCGGTGGAAATGAGGTAAGTGAAGCAAAAGACCATCAGGCCTGTCAGCAAAACGGAAGGCACAAACAGGATCCACCACAAGGCGGGCTGCTTGTTTTCCACGATGCCGCAGATGCGGTTCGTGATCCAAGAATAGGAGCGGTTGTTCAACACCAGCGGCTCGCGGTCGAGGATGCGCGGTGTGTTTGTTGCTGTAGCGGAGGCGTCCATGTGTCCGGTTTAGAATTGGTTGTTGCTCCACACGGCGATGTTTTCTGCGCCGGGCATTTTCTTGTTCGGATTGCGCAGACGGGCGAGGTAGCTAGTGCGTGGGCGGGTGCCGATGTATTTGAGCAACTGGTAATCGCGTGGTGAAGCCTTGGCTGCGACGACGGCTGATTTTGGATCGGCCAGATCGCCGAAGACAATCGCCTCCGCCGGGCAGGACTGCTGGCAGGCGGTTTTGATGGTGTCGGTCGGCACGCGGAAGTCCTTGGAGTCCCGCTGCACCTGCTTCTGCAGGATCTTGGCGGACTCAAGACGCTGCACGCAATAGGTGCACTTCTCGATGACACCACGCATGCGCACTGTGACGTTCGGATTGCGCTGGAGGCGGAGGCTTTCGTCGTCTTTCTTCTCACCCAGCGGGCCGGCGTAAAGATTGCCGACTTTCAGGCCGAGCACGGTAGTCTCAGTCAGCGGGTTGCGCTTGTTGTAATCGAAGAAGTTGAAGCGACGGGCGGTGTAAGGGCAGTTGTTCGCGCAGTAGCGCGTGCCGATGCAGCGGTTGTAGGCCATCGCGTTGAGACCATCAGGCGTGTGAACGGTGGCGTTCACCGGGCAGACGGTTTCGCACGGAGCGGATTCGCACTGCTGGCAGGCCAGCGGCTGGTGCACCATTTCGGCGTTTTCCAGCTGCTCCGGCGTTGCATTGTCCTCGGCCCAGGTGCTTTCCTGTTCGACTTCATTCTTGCCCCATTTTGGCACGGCGAAGTAGCGGTCCATGCGGATCCACTGCATCAAGCGGCCTTTGCGCACCTGATCTTTGCCGACGACTGGAATGTTGTTTTCACTCTGGCAGGCGACGATGCAAGCCGTGCAACCAATGCACTTGCTGAGATCGATCGACATGCCCCACTGGTGCTGCGTCTTGTAGTCGAAGCCGTCCGGGTTTTCGTCGGATTTGACACCGACCTGGCCTTTGTAGAAGGAGATGTTTTCCGGGATGTGACTGTCCATGCCGGTCTTCTGGGCAAAGGCAGTGTCCTTGTTGAAGGTGTCGAGCGTGCCTTCACGATAGAGCGCGCGGCCTTCCATCGTGTTCTGATCCTGCGTGATGGCAAGTTCAGCGATGGTGGCGAGGACTTCGATTTTGGCACCGCTCAGAACGAAGGAGCCGGGCTGCTTGCGCAGGGCATAGGCGTTCACGCCACGGCCGCTGCCGACCACGCCAACGCCAGTCTGACCGTAGCCGAGTGGCAGGGTGATGGAGTTGGACACATGTCCGGGAGCTTCGATGGCGGGGATTTCGATCGATGTATCACCGACGGTGATTTTGACGAGCTGGCCTTCTTTGAGACCCAGGCGGCGGAAGGTGACGGAACCAATCCAAGCGGCGTTTTCCCAGGTGAGTTTCGTCACCGGATCTGGCGCTTCCTGCAGCCAGGCGTTGTTGATGTAGCGTCCATCATAGACGCTGGAGTCTGCCACGAGGACGACTTCGAGGGCAGTGTCTGTGAGGGCGGGCGCAGGAGTGGCTTTGGCGACGAAGCCAGCGACGGCGGCGACATTCGGTGCTGCAGCGGCTTTGGCGTAGGCGGAGCTTTTGAGGAAACCGTCACGCAGGGTGAAATTCCATTTCGTTTCGTCGAGGCTGCCGGCCACGGTGGCGAAGGTGTCGCGCACGGCGGTGTAGGCAGCGTCTTGGGCGGGGGCGGCAGGAGCAGCACCTGCAGCGGCAGGCGCGGCAGCTTCGGCGGGGCCGAGTTTTTTGCGGCCAAGGAGCGCCAGCAAAATTTCCACGCGGCTGGCACCGTCGTACAAAGGTGCGATCATCGGCTGGACGATCGAGTAAGTGCCGTCAGCGGAACGTACATCGCCCCAGACTTCAAGGTAGTGAGCGGCAGGAATGTGCAACGCGGCCTGACGGGCGGTGACGTTCTTCTGCATGCCGACGTGAATGAGATTCACGCCTTTGTCAGTCACGAGCTTGGCCAGTGCCGCTGCGTCGGGTGCATCGTAGAAGAGGTTGGCCGATGTCAGCGAAATGAGGGTTTTCAGCTGACCGCCGGAAATTGCCGCCTGGAGATCGGCGAAGGTGCCGAGTTCAGGGGAGGCAGGTGCTTGCAGCAGATCGATGGTGGAGCCGTAGGCACCCAGAGCATTGTTGATGGAAGCCACCAGCGCATGCACTTCCGCACCGTAGCGGGAACCGGCGAGGACGAGGGCCTTGCCTTTGTTGTCGATCAAATCATGCACCGCAGGGGCGATCCATTCTTTGAGACCGGCAGGTGCGGTGTCTGCCAGCGCCTTGGCGGAGGTGTCTCCGAGCTCGGAAGCAATCAAGGCGGCCGCCACAGGGATCAGGCTTGCCGCGAGGGGCTTGCGGTGATCGGCCATGCCGCCGGTGAGCGTGTAACGATTTTCCAGGACGTAGAGGCGGTTCATGTCCGCCGTCTCCTTATCCTTTGCGCGATGTTTGGTGAAAGCGGAAATGGGTTCGCCAGCCACGGGGTCCACGCCGAGGAAATCGCAATCCAGAGAGAGGATGCGCATGGCGGAGCCGAGCTTCACGAAGGGCTTCACACCAGCGCCAAGCACTTCCTTATTGGCTGCGGTCTGGCCTTCGCCACCGACTGCTTCGTACTGGTACAGTTTGACCTGAGGATAAGCTGCTTTCACTTCGCCCAGAAGACGCAGATACGTCGGGGAGGACGAGCCGCCCATCGCGATGCCAAGGCTGGCACCCGAGGATTTTTTCGCTTCAGCGACAGCCTTGCCGATCAGATCGTTCGCCTTGGCCCAGGAGAGTTCCTTGCCAGCGCCCATGGGCTTCTGCGAGCGTTCAGGATCGTAAAGATCAAGGACGGAAGCCTGTGCAAAACTGCTGATACCGCTGCTACCCAGGGGGTGCAGGGGATTGCCGGCAAGATGGGTCGGACGACCTTCATAGGTGGTGACCACCAGAGGCACAGCACCGCCGTTTTGTGGCAGCGTCGTGGCGTACAACAGGGACTTGCCAGGAACCATCCACTCAACGTGCTGGGTGTAAGGCAGGATGTTGACGAGGGGACGGCGGCAGCTTGCCAGACCCATCATGCCCACGCTGGCACCCATGATCTTCAAAAATTCACGACGGCTGTTCTCGCGCTCTTCGTCGTTCAGGGTGTCCCCCTCGGGGAATTCACGGCCCAGATTTTTCAAGAAATCTTCACGACGGTCCAGTTCGGCGACACTGCGCCAATAGCGCTTGGCGTTTTGCGGCTCCTCAGGATGCTTCCAAATTTTTTTCATGTGTCAGAAAAAGGGGCGCGGGTTAGCGGTGGCAGGCGGTGCAGGATTCCGGCGGCTGAATCTGCCAGTGCTTCTTGAGCTGTGTGCCCACTTCAGTCTGGGTCACTTCTTTACCGTAAGTTTTCTCTGCTAGAGCGACGATCTGTTCGAGGCTGTCGGCCTTGGCGCCTTCACCGCCGATGAGGGTGGCGATTTCACCTGCAGGAACCTGCTTGTTGATCAGGCCTTGGTAGAATTCAGCACGCTTCAGGTCGCCGGCCTTGTAGTCCAGCTTGGTGACGAACTCGAGGGGGCGGAGGTTCTTCTCAGGATTGCGGTGACAGTCAAGGCACCAGCCCATGGACTGCGGCTGATCATGACGGACGACTTCCATCTCGGTGATCTTGCCATGGCAGTTGACGCAGGAAATGCCGCGGTTGAGATGGGCGCTGTGATTGAAATAGACGTAGTCAGGCGCCTTGTGGACTTTGACCCAGGGGATGGACTTGCCGGTTTCGTTGGCTTTGATGACCATCTCCAGCTTGGGAGAATTGCTGCGGATGTTGCCTTTGCCCGGGCCATGGCAGTTGAAGCAGGTCTGGTTGGTCGGGACGTTTGAGTGGCTGGAGGTCTCACCAAAGCTATGGCAGTAGCGGCAATCGAGCGCGAGCTGACCGGCATGGATTTTGTGTGAGAATGGCACCGGCTGCGTCGGTTCATAACCTACGCGAGTGTATTTCGGTGTGAAGTAGTAGGCAATGCCGACACTCACGCCGAAGGCAATGAACACGACGGCAATGGCGAGCTTGAGCGGCAGCCAGTTGGTCCAACGCGGAAAAAAGTTACCCATAGAAAGTGTCGGCAGATGAGCTTGTGAAAAATTTCACAAGGAGTTTTAGAATAGGAAGTCGTGAGCAGCTTTGCAACCGTCATCTTGATTTTTTTTGAACATTTATGTGCAAAGCTTGTCTATTGCGAACCAGTCGCAAAAATAAGCCGCTTTTGGGGCACATTTTCCTCTCCTTTTCTTCAACCCCACTCGACCCAGAGCACATTGTGCTCAAAATCCAGGGTTACACGGTAATCCTCCAGCAGGTAAGTACCCAAACGTGAGGGCCCGGGCATGACGTCCACCTGGGCAAAGGGGTAATAGGAACCGAACAAGCCGAGCGCCTGAAACTCCAGCACGCGTACGTTTGCCTCCTTCGGAGTCTGCGCGCCGCCGACACCGGTGATCAGATAATTTCCGCCCACGTTCCAGCCACCGTTCTTGTAGCCCAGCAACTCGGCGACCCTGCGGTCCAGCTGAACACCAAAAACGGAGCCTGAGTCGACCACGGCTTCCCAGGAAAGCTTGCGGCATTTGAGCAGCGTCGTCGGCACACCATGCTTCATGCTCAGGCTGGTCTTGTGAGAGTGCTTGCGCACCGGTCCGGGAAAACTGCGGGTGAAACCAAACTCAAACTGCTCCTTCAAAAAATCGAGCGTGGCATACTTGCAGTTTTTGGCCAGCATGTTGACGCCCAGCAGGGAGATGCCCAGATGTTCCTTCAAAATGCCCGCGCCGATGGTGGTGCGCTGCATGCGGATGATGCAGGGCAGGTTTTCCAGCCGCCAGGTGCCGATCTGCAGCGTCGGAATGATGGCCGCCATGCCGGGTACTTTTTCGAGCACGCCCGCCATGGTGGGTCGGATCTGCGGCACCGTGCGCAGGCCATGCTCCACCGCTTGCTCGGCATCAAACACACTCATGGCCGCACCGGTGTCGAGCATGTATTTGGTGGGTTTGTGACCGTTAAGGCTGACCTTGAGGTAGGGGACGCCTCGTTCATAGTACATGGGCACCCTGAGCACGCCCTCCGGCGGCGGCACACTGTTCGTGCGTACGTTCAAGCCTTTGTTCGAGAGCTTGAGTTCGGAGGCTGGAATGGCCTGCGCCTGCAACTGCTGCTGCACTTTCTCTGGCACCCCCTCTCTTTTCACCGCGAAAGACTCGGC